>Ga0326512_10000979_pt1 | contig 23436 bp, 38 predicted proteins | sample 1_2617_0518_D_FD_203652 | JGI IMG/M metagenome (GOLD analysis project Ga0326512, IMG submission 203652) | Bovine rumen microbial communities from UC Davis, California, United States - 1_2617_0518 | ecosystem: Host-associated > Mammals > Digestive system > Stomach > Rumen | place: USA...
AACGGCGAGACCTATTCCAAGCGGGTGTACCTGGGCATCAACGACAGCCCGGACAACTGGCGGGAGATACCCGACGAGGAAGTGCCGGAGGAGGGGGAGCCGGAGGAGGAACCCCATGACTGACCGCGCTATCCAGGTCGTCGTCGCGCGCGCCGACCTGTTCGTCTGTACCCTGCTGCGCTGGGCCGTGCTCGTGGCCCTGCTGGCGGCGGTGCTGCTGGTGGCCGTCATCATCGTGCGGGCACGGCTGCCCGACCCCGACCTGATCGACTACGACGCCCCCGGCGTGGACATCACGTCCGAGGGGCCGGAGGGGCGCACACGTGCCTGGTACGAGATCGAAAGAGGTGATACCTAATGACATGGGATAAGATCCTGAAAGTATTGGCTGCCGTCGCCGGCGCGATTGCGGGCCTGTTCGGAGAGTGGAACACGATGCTGACCATACTGGTGGTGGCCATGACGACCGACTATATCAGCGGGTGGATCGTCGCCTGGTGCGGCAAGAGCCCGAAGACCGAGAACGGGGGCCTGTCCTCGAAGATCGGCTTCATCGGCATTGCGAAGAAGGCCTTTATTATGATCCTGGTCCTCCTCGCCACCCTGCTGGACCGCGTCATCGGCGGCGATACCGCCGTGTTCCAGTCGTCCCTGGTGCTTTATTACATTGCAAACGAAGGCCTGAGCATCCTGGAAAACGCCGCGCTGCTGGGCGTCAAATTCCCGGCGAAGCTGAAAAAAGCACTTGAGACCATGAGGGAACAGGAAGACGACCCACCCGATATGGAATAATGAAAGCCCCCGAGGAACTTCCTCGGGGGCGAGGTTTGTTTTTGGAAGTTATTTCAGGGTGTACTCGTCAGTGGCGGTATCGTAATCGAGGCAGCCATCCTCGTCCTCTGCGGCATAGCACACATAGTAGGCGTCGCGGTCGCGCTGATCTTTGGGGGAGAGGGATTCCCAGCGGCGGGTGGCCTCCCTGACGGCCTCTGCCCGGGTGTTGACGTTCAGTTTGTCCTCGTCGCGGAAGGACCTGGTGCTCATACAGTCGTCGATCAGATACCAGTGCTTCATGGGGTCAACCTCCTTCGGCTCATTGATTCTGTCCAGGTATTCGGCCAGCGCCGTCTCCACGACCCGGGTCAGCGGCACGCCATCCTCGGCGGCCCGCTGCCGGGCGGCGGCGGCCAGCTGGGCGGGGAGCATCATGTGCAGGGCCACCGGCTCGGCGTCCTCGTCCGGGAGGCCGAAGATCTCCTCGTAGTCTTCAGCCTCCAGGTGCTCCTCTGCCCACTGGCGGGCGGCTTCCACGTCCAGCGGGAGGATCTTCTCGCCGCCGCTCCACTGGTTCTGCCCGCAGGAGACGGCGTACTTGGTCATCGGGCCGCCCTCGCCATAGAGGAAAAACTCGCCGGTTCGCTTCTGGTAGAGGGTTTCGGCCCAGTGGTGGAAATCACCGGAGTAGGAGTAGCTGTCGGAACCGAGGTTGCGGGCCTTGTCGGTGTCGTATACCTTGCCGTTGATGATCTTCTTCATGGGATGTCCCTCCTTATGCTATTAGTTACGCAATGATGATTGCGTCAGAGATGATCGATTCGCCGATGTCGTAGCCGCCCTGGCTGTAGCTGCCTCCGATGAGGTAGATCTCAGGCGTACGTCGTCAATGTACGCCTCTATTCGATTGAGGGCTGTCTCGATGTCCTGTACTGTGGAGGCGTATTTGTCGATCCCGATTGTGCATACACCGTCCAACTCACCGTCGTCCCAGCAGCCCATATCCTCGTTGTACGGGTGTTCAGGATCGGCGTTGTAGTCGTCAGCCGGGAACTCTCCCCAGTGATCTTGCCAGTCCTGGAACCACTGGCGGCTGTTTTCCAGCCTTGTGCCGATTTCCAGCCCGGAGCGGTCAGCGCGAAGCCCGTAGGCCTCGAACTCCATGTCATCCCAGATAAGATGCAGGATCTTTTCTGCGGTCAGCTTCATGGTGATCTCCTCTCTGCCCCGGCGGGCGGTCCGTGATGTCTCTCTCTCATTTACAACTCTATTATATCATAGAGTTTGTACAAAGTCAATAATAAAATGGAGTATAAATAAAAAATTAACATATAGCATGGACATATAATAGTAGCATGATATGTGAGATTCATACTTCACATCATGCTACCACTAAAGGCAGCATTAAACATCGTCTACATCCGTGGGCACGCGGGGGTAGAGGGTGAGGGAGAGGTGGTCGGTGGGGGCGTTATTGCGGAAGCAGCGCTGGGTTTTGGCATAGGTGATGTGGTCGATGACGCTGCGGAGGAGGGCATTTTTCTCGGCGGGAGTGGCGGTGAGGTCATAGGAGCCGAGGACGGTGCGGACCTGGGGGAGGATGACGGCAACGGGATCCGGCTTCGGCGGGGCGTCCAGGGCGGCGAGGGCGGACTGGATCTCGGCGATTCGGGCCTCCAGGTCGGCGCGGCGCTCCCGGAAGGTGGGGACATCGTACACGCCCAGCTCCAGCAGGTCGAAGTTCTTTTTCCGCTGGGCCTGGAGGTCGGTCAGCTGATCGGTGAGCTGGGCGCGGGCGGCCTCGGTGGCGCAGACGTCTGCGCGTGGCTGCGGGGCGGGCGCGTCGGCGCGGGCCTCGTGGGCGCTGATCCAGCCCCGGAGCGCGTCCACCACGACGCCCTCCACCACGTCGATGGAGGTGGCGCAGGTGGGGCAGCGCTGGGTGACGCAGCCGAGAAACCCGGCGCGGCGGTTCTTGTCGCCCTTCAGCTGGAGATGGCGGCCACACTGGGCGCACACGATCAGACCGGCCAGAGGGTTGGCGACGTCGGCCTGCTTGTTCTTCGGGCGCTTTTCATGGCTGGCGAACATCTGCTGCACGCGGGCGAACAGGGCCGGGTCGATGATCCCCTCGTGGCGGCCGTCCACCAGGACGGGGTCGGCGTTCTTCGGGCGGGAGTGGACCCGCTTGCCGTCCCGGATGGCGTATTTGGTGGTCCGCTGGTTCCATTGAACCTTGCCGATGTAGACCGGGTTCTGCAGCATGTGCCGGATGTATGAGGGCTCGAAGCGGTTGCCGAGGTCGGTGCGCAGGCCCATCTGGTTCAGCCGGTCGGCGATCACCGCCGCGCCAACGTCCTGGCCGTCCATGCCGTGGGCGTACCAGTCGAACACGCTGCGGACGATGGCGGCCTTCTGGGGCACGGCCTTCAGGCTCCAGCCCTTGCGGCCCTGGAGCTTGACGCGCTCGTAGCCGTAGACCGGGCGGGAGCCCATGTAGCAGCCGTCCACCGCCGAGGCCAGGCGCCCGCGCTGCATGCGCTTCTTGATCATGTTGTATTCCCGGCGGGAAAAGAACAGCTTGATCTCGAAGAACTCGGCGTCGGAATCGTCGGCGGGGTCGTAGATCTTGTCGGGGGTGATGATCAGCACGCGGGCGTACATGAAGGACTGCATGATGACCCCCTGGTCGATGCTGTCGCCGCGCCCGAAGCGGTCCACGTCCACGGCCAGCACGCCGTCCCACAGGCCGGCGTTGACGTCCTGGAGCAGCTGCTGCACCTGGGGACGCTCGGCGATGGTGTCGCCGGAGACGATCTCCCGGTAGGTGCGGGCGATGCGTATGCCCAGGCGCGCCGCCAGGTCAGTCAGCTGCTTCTCGTGGCGGGCCAGCGTCTCGCCCTGGCCCATGGCCTCCAGCTCCACGTCCCGGCGGGACTTGCGGAGGTAGGCGCAGTACAGGCCGTTTGGGTTGATCTTGTCCATAATTCTCTCTTAATTTGCTTAAATACGCTTAAATATGCTCAAATACAATTAAATATGCTCAAATACCATTAAATAATGCTCAACAGGGAGTGCTTTTATAACTCTTCGGGGTCGTAGCCGTTGATGGTCGTGACCTTGACGCACGGGATGACCGGGCTGGAGTACATTGAGTTATAGCTGCCGTCGATAAACACATCCTGCCCGATCTCCAAAGGCATATCGCCATGGTAGGTGGTGAGCAGGGCGATGAAGCAGGGCTTATCGTGCCCTATGGCTGTGGCGGCGTTTTCCTCGTCCACTTCGACGGTCAGGATATAATCGTTCAGGATGTATTTGCCGAAGTCGCTCGTGCTGTAGTTGATGATGTCGGTGATAACGCCACGGATGTGCAGATCCGGGCCTATGGGCGGACAGTCGGACGCTGAGGTGTTGAACACATAGTTCTGGAGGTCGTGGAGATTGGTGAAATCCTGGGCCAGTGCGGCGGGGACGATGAGCATTAGCATCAGGATGACGGCGAGCAGCTTTTTCATGGGAGTACCTCCTTTATTCAAGTGGATGGTCGTTGTTATTATTCGACTGGAGAGAGGATGATCAGGCCGTCTCGATTGACGATTGACCATCCTTTTTCATTTCCGGATCACCCATGAGGTAATCCGCCTGCTTCATAAGGGCAGACTTTCCTTTTTGATTCAGATCTCGATAGATGGACACCAGTCTGGTTTCATCTTTATCAAGCCCGACGAGAAGGTCGGGCTTTTTTTCTTCGGAGAAATCCTTGCGATCAACGCCGAGAAGAAAATCCACGGTGGTATTACAGATTTTTGCGATCTCGGCAAGTCTGTTAGACTTTGGGTCGTGCGCGCCAGTCTCATAGCCTGACAGTGTTGCGTCAGTGATTCCGAGTTTCTCTGCAAGTTCTTTCTGTGTTAAATTTGCGGTCAATCGAGCTTCCTTTATGCGAAATTTCATACCATCACCGCCTTTCCCTTCAATTATATGCGGTGGTTATTTGATAGTCAATACCAAAATTCCGAGATTATTTAATATTTTGCGGGAAACATATTGACAACTTAGAGATGCTCGAATATAATATAGTCATGGTTAGAGATTCTCTAAGTTTGAAAGGAGGAACGAGAATGAATTTGGTCATGACGAACATCGAAGCGGAGCGGGGACGCTCTCAAATGTCCAAGGAAGCCCTCAGCCGTGAGCTGGGCATCACATCGAGGACCTACTGGAACTATCTGGCGGGCGGTCCGATTCCCTCGGACAAGCTGATCCACATGGCGCAGCTGTTCGAGTGCTCGACGGACTACCTGCTGGGACTGACCGACAGGCGAGCGGGCGCATAACGAAAGCGCCGGGGCCGCTATCCCCGACGCTTCCGCTGGAAATTGTTTACCGACTACCATTTGCACCGGCGCACCTGCCTGGGCCCTTCGGCTTCGGTGCTTCCAGGCCAGACAGCAGGACACCGGACGAATCATAGCGGGACTCGCTTCTATGAACGGCTGTGTCACTTCGGCGGTATCAGCCCCGCCCGCCCTTCCGCATTCACACCCTTGCGGGCATCGGCACGGTGGAGGTCAAAAGCTTTTTCAACAGTTTCATTGAATCAGCCCCTTTCCGCCCCGAAGGACGCATCCATTATAGGAAATATTTTTCTGATTGTCAACGAGAAAACCAGACCGACCAACGACCAGGACCCGCCGCATAGGCTGAACAGAGGTGAAGAGCATGGCGATCGTCAAGACCATCGTGAGCGGCACCGCCGTGGTGCACATAGACGACAGCTGCTGCGCGGGCCTGAGCCGGGAAGAGGAGGAGCGCCGCTGGGCCGAGGTGGACCGGGTGATCTGGCAGATCAACCGGAACCACGCCCGGAGGGTGGCGGAGGGAGCGAAGGACACCGGCCCGCAGACGCCTGCGGGTTGAGATAGAACAGACAGAGGGAGTGACACACATGAGGCAAGAGATCAACGAAGTGGAGAAGAAGCGGGACGTCGAGCTGGAGATCCGGCAGAACATCGAGGTCATCAAGCAGATACAGGCGGCGGAGAACAGCGGCAGGAAGAAAGAGCCCGCGAAGTTCGAGCCCGCGCCGAGGGTCAGGCACCCGTGGCTGGGGACGCTGAACTGGGAGGGACACAAGGACAGGCTGGCCGCCAGGCGGAAGGCCGCGAACAAGCGGGCCAGGCAGACCCGGAAGGCCCAGCGCCGGGCAATGTGACGAGAGGACCACAGAGGGAGTGACACACATGAGCGAGATAAAGCGCGGGGCGGTGATAATGATCCAGCGCGGCGACCCGGAGATCTCCGGCGCCATCGCCGAGGGGATGCTGGCGGCGCGGGCGGACACCTCATCCGGCGCTGCGCGCCACCTTCCCCTCCAGGGGAAGGCTTTTGGGGAAGCGTTGGCGGCGCGGAGGCTGCCCAGGGAGCAGGTGGAGGTCGTGGAGGCGGAAATAGACCGTCAGCACATCGTGGCGTCCCTGGTGCGGGTGGCGGTGGGGAACGACAAGACCCCGGAGGACTACAGCCTGATGATGACCAAGGTGCAGGGCGACTGCGCCCGCTACACCCGCGCGCCGGGGCCCGTGGGGCGGGCACTGCGGCGGTTGCTGGGCTGGTACGGGCTGCTGTGCTGGGCCGTGGCCGGGGCCTACAGGAGCCAGGACAGGCTGCTGGGGGCGCGGAGATGACCGGGGCGCTGTGGAGGGGCCAGTGGTACATCTACCACCACGTGAAACATGAGTTCCTGCGCCAGGCGGCGCGGTACGGGAACAAGAAGCCGGACGACCCGGATAAGCTGTACTGCCGGTGGACGCCAGGCGTCAAGCTGGCCCGGGCCTACAAAAACCCCAGCCTGGCCCAAAAGATGGCCGGGCGGCTCAACCGGGAGCTGTACGACAGCGCGGCGGCGGGCTATCCGTGCCAGCCCGTGACCGTGGTCACCGGCGAGGCGGCCCGGTGCCTGGATCTGATCAACCGAAGGGATGGTATGGCATGACGACACCGAGATACACCGTCTACGACACCGAGGCGGGGAAGTACCTGCAGCGGGCCACGGAGATGCCGGGATGGCCGGGCGTTCTGGTGACCGACTGGACGCGCCGCCCGGAGCGGGCACAGCGCTTCCCGGGGGTCAAGAGCGCCAGGCGCATGGTGGACAAGCTGGGCCGGGACCAGGCGCTGGTCATCAAGAACGAGAGGGGAGAGATCATAGCGTGATCGAGATCAGCAAGCAGCTGCTGGCCGGGATGGGCGCGGCGGCGTGGGTGATCGGGTTCATCGCCGCCATGGGCGCCTTCTGCATCCTGGCGGGGGCGGTGGTGATCGCCTTCACCTACCTGGGCGAGGCCTGGGACGAGCTGGACAGGAGGCGGGACGATGCAGCAGCACAGAGACGGCGCGCCGCCGAGGCCGCCGGAGAGGGAGACGTGGGTGTCCATGCTCCAGGAGTGGGCCGGGACCGCCGAGCGCGCGCTGGAGGACATGATCTCTGACATCCGCGCGGGGAAGCTGTACGACGACTCACTGGCGCGGGACTTCGACTTCCTGCGCCACCTGATGGGGCGGCGGGAGATCATCGTGAACGAGATCGCGAAGGCCAACAGCCGGCACCGGGGCCCGGGGACGCCGGGGTACAGGGAGTTTTGACGACGACAAAGGGGAATGACGTATGTGGTTAGAGGATTTCAGGCGGGCCCACGGGCTGACGCTGGAGGAGCTGGGGGCGTACATACGCCGCCTGGGCAGGAAGAAGCACCCGGAGATAACGGTGAGCGACATACTGCTGGAGCGGCTGGAAGGGGAGCCGAAGTTCAGGACCGTGCCCGCCATCGCCGACCTGATCGCCGAGGCCTGCGGGGCGACGGCCCAGCAGCGGGACCGGCTGGTGCTGGAGAAGGACCGGGGCACGTGGAAGCCGAAGCCCGGGCGGAAGCCGGCGCCGAAGCCGAAGGCGCCCGTCGAGGAGGAGCCGGAGCCGAAGAACGACGGACATCACCACCCCGTGGTGGCCGTGGACCGGGCGGGCTTCGCCGTAATGCGATTCGCGGGCGTCAAGAACGCCGCCGCCCGCTGCGGGGTGAGCCATAAGATGGTATACAGCCGGTGCCTGCGTCAGCTGGGGCGAGACGAGTTCAGGGCGCTGGGGTTCACGTTCAGGTACGCCGAGGAGTGGGACGGGATGACCGACACCGAGCGGCGGGCCGACGTGGCGGGGAGGAGGACGGGGACCTCATCCGTCAGCGCTGACGCGCTGCCACCTGTCCACGGGCCTGCCGGCCCCGTCTCGCTGGAAACAGCGCACAGTGCTGTTTCCCGGGCGCTCGACGCCCCAGAGGGGAAGGCACAGGAGACCAGGCACGTGCACTACCAGCGGGGCGTGGTGGCCGTGGACCGGGAGGGGCACGAGGTGGCCCGTTGGGACATGGTGAAGCACGCCCAACTGGACACCGGCGTGGCCCAGAGCACCATCAGCAAGAGCATCCAGGGCAGGCGGAACGCCCCGTATGTGCGGGGCGTGGACCTGGCGTTCATAGACGCCGAGGAGTGGGACGACATGACCGAGGCCCAGCGGCGGGCGCGGCTGGGGTTGGATTAAATAGGGAGGCGCATCCAATGGCAACCAAGAGCAAGACGGCCAGCCCGCCGAAGACGTTCACCAACGCCATCGACATGCTGCGGGACGAAATGGCCACATCCACCACCAGATATGTGCAGGTGGTGGGAGAGTTCATGACCGACTACCTGCTGGAGCACCCGGAGGACCAGAACACGGTGCTGAACTCCGGGAAGAGCATCAAAGGCAGCGTTGAGCAGATGAAGACCGAGGCGGCCAAGCACAAGGAGTTCAACGTGGCCGTGCTGGACGACGAGACCGCCTTCGGCATCGTGCTGAAGTATTACGGCCTGAAGGACAAGCGGGGGAAGAGGGGGACGGGGACAGCTGCGACGGGGACCTCATCCGCCCCTGACGGGGCACCTTCCCCAGAGGGGAAGGCTGAAGAAGAGCCCGACCCGTTCGACCTGGACGTACTGATGGGAGGGCTGTGACATGGCGAACATGGACGAGCTGACCACCAGGGTACTGCACGGGCTGGAGCGCTGCGGCATGGAGCCGGATTTCATAGAGGATTGTGGGGACTGCCCATACCGTGCCAAGGATGATGATTTCTGCATCACGAAGCTGTGCCGGGACGCCCGGACCGTCATACTCCACCAGGACGCGCTGCTGGGGCAGATGGAAAGGGGCGGGGAGTCGTGACCATCTTCGACGCGCTGGACCACGCCGGGGACCTGACACAGTTCGGCGAGGACATCGTGGAGAGCGTGATGCGGTGCATGCCCCGCTACCTGTGGATCGAGGACAACTACCTGGGGGACGAGGGCTGGCCCGACGAGGCGATGGAGCGGCATCCCCACCGGCTGCTGCACTGCGAGGCCTGCGGGCGGGAGAGTGTGGAGGCCTCCCGGCGGGGGCGCTACGCCACCGCCTACCGGCAGAACGACGGCGTGGTGTGTCCGTTCTGCGGGGAGATCGTGAAGGTGAAGCACGTGTCCCGGGGCATCAAGACCCTGTGGGATCGGCTGAACGCCGTGTTCTACCGGAAGAGTGCCACCGACCGGGACGTGGTGGTGGCTATGGCGGCCCGCTGCGAGCGGGACTTCCGCCTGGCGGACACCCGGGAGCCCTGGGCGCTGGAGCCGGACATCGACGTGCGGGGCATCGCCGTGTTCGACGTGAACCGGCGGGAGGACCTGCGGTTGCAGACCTATGTGGTCTACGATCACGGCTGGCCGGTGGGCTACGACTGGAAGATCGTGAAGGCCATGACCGGGCTGACCTTCGGCGACGGCGCCCTGTTCCCGGACCAGCGCCCGGAGACAGTGCTGCTGACCGGGACCATGGAGAGCGCGATCCGGGACACGCCCATCGAGCGGGCGCTGGAAATGGACTATGTGGAAGGCACCGACGGCATAAAGGCGCTGGACCTGATCACCCGCTATCCCTGCGTGGAGTACCTGACCAAGCTGGGCCTCACGGCGTTCGTGGAGAACCGGCTGCAGGGCACGCTGCCGCCCCACCTGCTGAACTGGCGGGGGAAGGACATGGCCGGCGTGCTGAAGCTGTCCCGGGAGCGCCTGGGCCAGATCAAGGGCAAGAAGATCGAGCTGACGCCGGAACTGTGCGACATACTGCACTACATCGACCGGCAAGGCATCCGCTGCGGCATCGAGGCCGCCGACGGCGTGGCCCACGCCTGCCGGAACGAGCGGGAGCCCGCGGACACCCTGGCGAAGGCGCTGGGCTACATCCCCAAGGGGAAGTGGGCCAAAGCGCTGAAGTACATCGCCAGGAGGGGGAACGCCTACTACGGCGACATACGGGACATCCGCGACTACTGGTATATGTCCCATGAGCTGGGGAACAACCTGACCGACGACGCCGAGGCCTTCCCGAAGGATTTCCGGGCCGCCCACGACCGGGTGGCCGCACGGGTGAAGGCCGCGCGGAACCGGGAGAAGGATGTGGCCATCGAACGCCAGCTGAAGAAGCTGGGCAAGCGCTTTGGCTTCGAGTTCGGCGGCCTGATCCTGCGGCCCGCCGCCAGCGCCGGGGAGGTCATCCGGGAGGGCGAGGAGCTGCACCACTGTGTGGGCAGCTACGTGGACAAGTACGCCTCCGGCCAGACCGTCATCTGCGTGCTGCGCCGGGCCGTGGACCCGGACACCCCATGGCGCACCGTGGAGATCAGCGCCAGGACCGGCAAGGTCATCCAGGACCGGGGGTTGAGAAACGACTGGGGCGAATACGCCATGCCCGAAGGGCTGCGCGCCGCGCTGGACCTGTTTTGGGAGGCGTGGGGAGAGAGACACCATAGACAAAGGGAGAGGAGAACAGCATGATCGAGAACAGTGTGAACGAGCTGAAGGGACAGACCGAGTTTGCCGATTTTCTGCCGAGGGACGAGAAAACGGCAGCGCCCGAGGGCTACGACGCCGAGGGACGGCTGCTGAATGAGGACGGGCCGGAGGTGGGGACGGGCTGCGGGCCGGACTGCTGCGACATCGAGGAGGCGCAGACGCCTGCGGATGAGGGAGCGACGGACACCTCATCCGGCGCTGCGCGCCACCTTCCCCTCCAGGGGAAGGCTTTTGGAGAGACGGCGCCGCTGTCCAACATCGACGCCAGGCTGCGGACGCTGGCCGGCGAGATCCAGGCCATCACGGAGCACGCCCGGGTGGTGCTGGCCAGCGCGGCCATCGACATCGGAAAGCGCCTGATCGAGGCCCGGGGCATGCTGCCGGAGGGCCGCTGGTACGAGTGGCTGGAGAAGAACGTGGACTACTCCGTGCGGCAGGCCCAGGTGATGATGCAGCTGGCGGAGCAGTTCGGGCGCGGGGAGCTGCCGGAGGCCTTTCAGGGCCTGGGCATTTCCCACATGACCGCCCTGCTTGCCGCCCCCGCCGAGGAGCGGGAGGACCTGGCAAAACGGGTACAGGACGACGGCCTGTCCGTGCGGGAGCTGAAGGAGGAGATCAGGAAGCTGAAGGAACAGGCCAAGGACGCGGAACAGCAGGCCTTTGACATCGAGTACACGCTGAACCGCACCCGCCGGGAGATGGAGGACGTGGAGGCCGCCCGGGACAGCGCCGAGGAGAACCTGAAGGCCGCCAAGCGGGTGATCGCCGAGAGCGCCGAAAAGGTGAGCCTGGCCAACGCCAAGGCCGCCGCCGCCGAGGCCAGCGCCGAGGAGCTGCGCCGGCTGCACTCCGACGCCGAGGACCGGGCCGCCGCCAGCGCCCAGCGGGCCAGCGACGCGGTGAACCGGGCCAACCAGGCCGCCAAGGACCTGGCCGAGGCCCGGGCGAAGATCGCCGCCATGGAGGAGGCCGCCGCCAACGCCGCGCCGGAGCCCAAGACCGTGGAGGTGGTGCCCGACAGCGTGAAGGCGGAGCTGGACGACCTGCGCGCCCAGCTGGCCGAGGCGAGGGCCCACGCCACGCCCACCACGGTGCAGGCCGCGCCGGAGGGGCCCACGGCGGTGGACAAGTTCAAATGGTTCTACGCCAACCAGATGAAGCCGACGTTCAGCAGCGCCCTGTCCCTGCTGCGGGAGGTGTCCAGGGAGGACGGCAAGGCTGCCGACATGTTCGCCACGGCCCTGGTGAACGGCTGCAAGCAGCTGATGAACCAGATCGGAGAGGGGGCGGGCGTGTGAGCCTGACCGACGACAACAGGACCTGCGTGGAGCTGTGGCAGATCATCGCCCACTACGGCTATGCCCACCAGAAGGGCAAGGCCATCGAGGAGCTGACCGAGCTGGCCCAGGCGCTGAGCCGGGACCTGCAGGGCGACGGGGACCGGATGAACATCGCCGAGGAGATGGCGGACTGCTGCATCATGCTGGGCCAGCTGCAGCTGATCTACGGCAACGCGCCGGAGGTGGAGCGGGCCGTGGACGAGAAGATCGGCCGCACCCTGGCGAAGATCGAGGCCGAGCGGAAGGGCATTGATGACCGTGGACGCGGCGGGGATTGAACTGTGTATCCTGATCACCGTGATGGTGATCCTGCATATGATCGACCGTTCAGGGAGGTGACGCCATGAAGAAGCTGCTGTAGACGATGAAGCGCGGGCGGGATCATTGAGCACACGGCACATGACTGACAAAAAAATACGGATATGGTTTTTCGGATCCACAATGCAAACCCCGCCCGCCCGCGCGATGAAATTAGTATTTGGTTGTTAGTGAATAGTGGTTGGTTAATGGTGGCTGCCGCGAGGGAATTCAGAGTTGAGGGCTTCGGCGTTGCCGGAGCCTTGACCTCCGAATTTCTACTATATAAACAGGACCGAAGGGGATGGTCCTGCGCGGGCTTGTATACCGTATTTATAAGTTGACGGTTCGACAGATACACAGGAGGGCGCGATGTACGCGGACGCATCCCAGTACGAGATACTGTATGACCTGAAGGCGGGGGAGTACAACCCCGGGGTGGTGGGCGGCATACGGACCCGGACGATCCGGGCGGGGGACACAATCGAGGTGGAGTGCTACCCGCTGACCAGGATCGGGGGCGGCGCCCGGGAGGAGGCCCGGCGGCGAAGGCGGCAGCGGGCTTGCCAGGAGGCGCTGAACCGGAGGAACGCCGAGAAGAAGATCCGGCGGTACATCGAGACGAACTTCACGCCCATGGACTGGGTGCTGACCCTGACCTGGGACTATGGAGCCATCGACCGGTTCACCATGAGCGAGGGCGACGCCGACCGGCTGCACGGGGAGCTGGGCCTGCCAGAACAGGAGGAGGACGCCCGCCGGGCGCTGAACAACTTCTACCGCCGGGTGAAGACCAGGCTGCGCCAGTTGGGGCGGGATCCCCGGGAGCTGATGCACCTGTACGTGCTGGAGATCACCAAACCCAAGGCGGGCGGGTGGCACCACTATCACTTCCACCTGGTGCTCCACGCGCCGGGGCTGTCGGACACGGACATCAAGGCCCTCTGGCCCCACGGCTTCGTGCGGGCGGACCGGCTGTCCTTCCGGGACGAGGGACCGGCGCGCCTGGCCAGCTACATGACCAAACAGCACACCACCGAGGCCGTGGAGAATGACGGCAAGCGCCTGCGCCGCTGGGGGCACAGCATGAACCTGGCCGAGCCGACCGAGACCGTCAGCGACCGGAAGGTGTCCAGGCGCCGGGCAGCCCGGGTGGCCGAGGACGTGCGCCAGTACGGGCGGGAGATCTTCGAGCGGCTGTACCCGGGCTATCGGTGCGTGGAGGAGCCCGTGGTGCGCTACAGCGATTTCGTCGCCGGGGCGTACATATCCGCCCGGCTGCGGAAAATAGACGCGGCCATTGTGCCGTGGGAGAGAACGAGGAGGAGGGAATGACGTGACGAGGGAAGAGGTTATACGGGGGCTGAAGGGGCTGGCCGGCTGGCTGGACGGGAAGTATGAACAGACCGGCGAGGTGGATTATGACACGGACGCGGAGATCGTGGAGGAGGCCATCGCGCTGCTAAAAGAGCAGGAGCCGGTGGCCCCGGAACTAAAGTCTGGCGGGAACTACGTCTGCGGGGCGTGTGGCATGTACACGGTGGGGGTCATGCACCCGCTGACCGGGGTGAGCGTGCAAACGTGGAAGTATTGCGGGAAGTGCGGGAAGAAGGTGCGGTGGGAATGACGGACAGGGAGAAGGTCATAAAAGGGCTGGAGTGCTGCGGGTTTTCGCGGTTCATGGACAAGTGCCAGGAGTGCCCGTATGACGGGAAGGACTGTTTCAGGCGGTTGAAGACGGATGCCCTTGCGTTGCTGAAGCGGGAGGGCGAGGGCGCCGTGTGGAAGTACTACCTGAACGACGAGGGGCGCGCCCGCTGGCGCTGCTCCTACTGCGGGAAGGTATGCCACCGGAACCCACACGACAAGCGCCACTGCTCCATCTGCGGAAAGACCATGAGGATGGAGGGATGAGCATGACGCGGGAAGAGGTCGTGAGGGGACTGGAAAAGATCGGGGAGTTCTTTAGGGGACGGTTCGATATGGCCGTCGGCGACGGCAAGATGCTGCTGGGGAACTGGATGAAATGCGCCGAGGAGGCGGCCCAGGCGCTGCGCGAGATGGAGCCGAGGGTGATGACGGTAGAGGAGCTGTGCCGGGCGCGGGGGAAGCCGGCGTGGTTTGAAGCCCGGAACGGCAGGCTGTATACCGGCTGGGTGATCATCTACGACGTGCAGACGGGCCTGGGCATCACGGGAACGAGGGTCGGCGTCACGGAGCCGGGGCACGTGACGATCTGGCCCAACGTGGAGCTGTACGGGAAGAAGTGGCGCTGCTGGACAGGCGAGCCGACCGAGGAACAGAGGAGGGCTACAGCATGGGAGACCTGATTTCGAGGGCGGGGCTGTTGTGCAGTCTGAACGAACAGGCACCGAAGCCGACCACGGATGATTTATACACGGTGAACATGTGCATCATCAACGCGCCCGCCGTGGACGCTGCGCCGGTGGTGCGGTGTGCCTACTGCAAGCACTACGAGGAAGAACCATATGGGGACGTGATGATGTGCTATCGCGGTTTGGGATATACAAGGCCGAGCGACTATTGCAGTAGAGGCGAACGGAGGGAGTGAGCGAATGAGGAAGCACCCGTCCCGCCTGCTGGAGGCGGGAATATCGCCGGCGCGGTATGACGAGCTGCGGGCGGTGTGCCGGCAGTACCCGGAGTATCGCCGTCAGCTGGAGCGGGCCAGGGCCGGGATCGTGGACAGGCCCAGGCGGCGGAGCGGGGCGTGGAGGAAGCCGGATCCCACCGGGAACACCGCCATACAGCTGGCGGCGCTGCCATTCGTGCGGCGCATGCGGGCCATCGAACAGAGCGCCAACGCCGTGGCCGTGCCAAACATCGCCGAGGCCCTGATCAAAAACGCCTGCGAGGGCATGCCCTATTATCAGATGCGGCCGGCCATCGGGGAGCGCCAGTTCTACGTGCTGAGGCAGCTGTTCTTCATCGAGCTGGACAGCAGGATCGACGACTGAAAAAGGGTCAATAAATGGGCCTGCGAGTGGGGTATAATGTCAGCGTCGACAGGTGGGGTAAACCAGAGCGCCCGACCGAAAGGGAGGGCTGAGGGCGAAAGCACAGCCGCGAAGCGGCACGACTCGCCCGAAACCCGCGACCCGGCGAAGACCGAGGGCGCGGGGCGACAACCGGGATGCGCCAACGCCCTGCCTGGCGGCGTCATTCTCCCTGTCGGGCCGCGACGTTTCAGGCTTTTCGTCGCGGCCTTTGTCGTGGGGGTGAGACAATGAGATACAAGTACACGGACCCGTTCTATGCGTCGCCCAGGTGGCGGCGGCTGCGCGAGGCCGTGCTGCGGCGGGATGGGTACATGTGCATGGAGTCCAGGCGGTTCGGGAAGCGCGCCGAGGCCACGACCGTGCACCATGTCTTCCCGCGGGATGAGTTCCCGGAGTACCAGTGGGAGCCGTGGAACCTGGTCAGCCTGGCCGGGGATGTGCACGATCAGATGCACGACAGGACCGGCGGCGCGCTGAGTGATAAGGGCGCGGAGCTGCTGCGGCGCACGGCGAGGCGACAGGGGATTGAGGTGCCGCTGAGATACAGAGGATAAGCGGCGGGGAAGTTTGGAATAGTTTACCGTCACATAACAAACCGACGAAGCGCGGGCGGAAAGGTCGGCGCTTCACGTATTCTTTACAAGATAACGCGCGCGCGTGATACCCCCCCGGGACACCCGTCCCCACTATGGGGGCCGATCACCGGCCGGGGTAGGTTTTTCCAACCGCGCGGGGTTTTTGGGAAAAGGGGGCGCCGGGATGGAGAAAACGCCGAATACCGGCTTCAACCTGGATCCAAAACAGCTGACATTCAACCTGCCGGGCCTTTCCTTCGCCCAGGTGGAGGAGAAACCGCCAGAGGCGCCAGTGGCCGAGGAGGAAAAGCCGACGATCCGCGTCACCCACCGCTACGGCCACCGGCACATCAGCCGGAAGGCCGCCAGCGAGGCGGCGCTTTCTGATCAGATGGACTGGCACTTCCAAGAGGGCGACAGCTATCACTGCTTCAGCTTCGGCGACGTGGACAGCCTGACCTTTTTTAAGCATGTCCTTCGCCAGCAGCGGGTTCACTACCTGGCCCTGTCCACCTGGTGCATGGCAGGGGAGGACGTGGACGACCTGAAGGAATGGCACCGCCGGGGGATGCTGGGTCGCGTGGATTTCTACGTGGGCGAGATCTTCCCGGGCAGCTATCCCGAGGTCTACGACGCCGTGCTGGATTTCCTGCCGCATTGCGGCGGTCGGCTGTGCGTGTTTCGCAACCACTCCAAGGTGATGGCGGTGGTGGGGGAGCGCTTCGACGTCCTGATCGAGTCCAGCGCCAACGTGAACACCAACCCGCGCAGCGAGAACACCGTGCTGACCGTGGACCGGCAGCTGGTGGCCGACTACATCGACCTATTCAACGGCATCAAGTCCTTCGACCATTCGACAGACCACGTGCCGCTCTATCAGATCCCGGAGAGGAGGGGGAGCGATTGACCAGGCAGGAATGGGCGGAGCGGATCCGCGCCGCCTGCACGCAGGCGGGGACCTACAGGCCATATTTCGAGGACGTGATCGCCACCCTCGCCGACATCCTGGAGCGGCGGGACATCGCCAGGGAGCTGTTTGACGCCTCCGGTGGCAACGTGCTGGTGAACCACACCAACAAGGCCGGGGCGACGAACATCGAGCAGAACCCGGTGCTGCGGATGGTGAACGACCTGAACCGGGACGCGCTGGCCTACTGGCGGGACCTGGGTCTGACCCCGGCGGGCCTGAAGCGCATCGACGAGGGGGCCATGAAGCAGCGCAAGAAGTCGGCGCTGGGAGAGGCGTTGAAGGGCCTTGCCTGAGATCAGGAAGAGAGCGAAGCGCTACAAAAAGATCGCCGTCGCCTACGCCCGGGCCTGCGCCGCCTCCACCGAGGTGGCGTGGAAGACCGCCGAGGAGGCGAAGGCCGCCGGCATCAACATCTGCGGCGCCGAGGTCGCCGCTGCGGCCCGGCGGTTCCTCAATGACCTGGAGCGCAAGGACCTGACATTGCGCACCAAGGAGCCGGACTTCGTCTGCAACATCATCGAGCGCATCATGGTCCACAAGCAGGGCCAGGCGCTGGACGGCACCCCGCTGACCAATACCCCGTTCAGGATGCTGCCCTGGCAGGTGTTCATAGTGTACAACCTGCTGGGGTTTTACTATAAGGGCCGCCGGGAGCGCCGCTACAAGGAAGCCTTTATCTACGTTCCCCGGAAGAACGGCAAGACGCTGTTCGCCGCGGCGCTGGCCTTCGGCATCGCCCTGCTGGAGCGCAGGAGCGGCGTCACCATCTACATCGTGGCCGCCAGCATGAAACAGGCGTGCGAGAGCTTCGAGGACATCCTGTACACGCTGCGCTACCGGGGCATGGCCGGGGAGTTCCGAATACGGAACAACAACGCCGAGCACTCGGTGCACTACGACTTCACCGACGAGGACGGACTGCCGGACGGCTACATCCACATCGAGGCGCTGGCGTCCAACCCGGACGCCCAGGACTCCTTCAACGCGCCCATATCCATCGCCGACGAGATCCAGGCCTTCAAGCGGGCCAGCCAGTACAACCGCTTCAAGGAAGCGGGCAAGGCCTACACCAACAAGCTGATGATCGGCATCACCACCGCCGGCGACAACGTGAACAGCTTCTGCTACCGGCGCGTGGAGTACGGCGTGAAGGTGGTCACCGGCCAGGTGAAGGACGACAGCCTGTTCGTGTTCATCAGCCGGGCCGACCAGGACGACAAGGGGAACGTGGACTACACCGACCCCATCCAGCACGCCAAGGCCAACCCGTCCTACGGGATCACCATCCGGCCCGCTGACATGCTCCAGGAATCGCTGCAGGCCCAGAACGACCCGCAGCAGCGCAAGGACTTTCTGAGCAGGTCGCTCAACATCTACACGACCGCGCTAAGCGCCTGGTTTGACCTGGCGAAGTTCAAACAGAGCGACGCGAAGTACGACTGGACGCTGGAGCAGCTGGCGAAGCTGCCCATCAGCTGGTACGGCGGATCTGACCTGTCCAGGATGCACGACCTGACCGCCGCCGCCCTGTGGGGCGTGTACGGCAGCGTGAAGATCTGCATCACCCACGGCTTCTTCCCCCGCACCGAGGCGGCACGGAAGGCCGACGAGGACGACATACCGCTGTTTGGATGGGAGGACGACGGCTGGCTGACCATCTGCAACACACCGACGGTCAACTACGCCGACATCGTGGGCTGGTTCATCGACATGCGGGCCAGGGGCTTCAAGATCGCGGCGGTGGGCCACGACATGAAGTTCGCAGGAGAGGAGTACGTGCCGCTGATGAAGCGCGCGGGCTTCAACATCGTGAACCAGCCCCAGCTGTACATCCTGAAGAGCCGGGGCTTCCGGCACATCGAAAAGGCCGCCAACGACGGCGAGCTGTACTACCTGCACTCCGACGCCTACGAGTACTGCGTGGCCAACGTCCACGCGGTGGAAAAGACCGACGACCTGATCCAGTACGGGAAGGACCCGGCGGAGCCGAAGCACCGCATCGACCTGTTCGACGCCTCGGTGTTCGCGGCGATCCGCTGCCTGGAGGAGACGGCCAAGGGCACTAAATCATGGAAGTGGTGAGAGAATTGAACCTGCTCCAAAGACTGCGCAACAAGCGGGACAAGCCCGACAGCTACGCCGCGTTTTGGCTGGCCCACGACGGCGACGACTGCCTGCCGGGCTATACCCGCCTGTCGGACAACCCGGAGATCCAGACCGCGTGCCTGCGCATCGCGGAGCTGATCGGCGGCATGACCATCCATCTGATGGAGAACACAGCCGAGGGGGACCGGCGCATCATCAACGAGCTGTCCCGGGCCATCGACATACAGCCCAACGGGACCATGACCCGCATGCAGTGGATGACGGCCATCGTCATGACGCTGCTGCTGAAGGGCAACAGCGTGGTGGTGCCCCACACCCACAAGGGCATACTGCAGAGCATGGAGCCAATCGCCGCCGACCGGGTGGACTTCAGGGCCGTGGGCAACTCCCGCCGGGATTACCGGGTGATGATCGACGGGCAGCCGAGGAACCCGGAGGATGTGATGCACTTCGCCTACAATCCGGATCCCGCCTGGCCGTGGAAGGGCCGGGGCGCGACGGTGACGCTGAAGGAGATCGCCGGGAACCTGAAGCAGGCGGAGAAGACCAAGAAGGCCTTCCTGTCCAGCGAATGGAAGCCGTCGATCATCGTTAAGGTGGACAGCACGAACGGCATGTTCGCCCAGCCGGAGCAGCGGCAGAAGTTCCTGGAGAGCTACGTGAAGCCCCCGTACCAGGGCGCGCCGTGGCTGATCCCCGCCGACCAGATCCAGGTGGAGCAGGTGAAACCGCTGACGCTTTCGGACCTGGCCATCAAGGACACCGTGGAGATGGACAAGCGCACCGTGGCCGCCGTGTTCGGCGTGCCGCCCTACCTGCTGGGCGTGGGCGAGTTCCACCGGGACGAGTGGAACAGCTTCGTGCAAACACGGGTGAAGACCATCGCGCTGATCATCCAGCAGGAGATGACCCGGACACTGCTGACCAGCCCGAAGTGGTACCTGGTGCTGAACTACTGGAGCCTGATCGACTACGACCTGAAGGCGGTCTCCGACGTGCTGCTGGCCGGCGCGGATCGCGGCTACGTGAACGGCGACGAGTGGCGCGACAGGATGCACATGGAGCCCGCGGGCCTGAAGGACTACAAGGTGCTGGAGAACTACATCCCCTATGAGGACTCCGGCAACCAGAAGAAGCTGGTGCAGAATGATTGATTTGACACTGAGCTGCCCCCGGGCCAGCTATGACCGGGAAATGCGCATCAAATGCAGCGCCGGCGACCTGTGCGGCCACCAGCGCTACAAGCCCTGCAAGGGCTGGTGCGTGCTGACGGAACAGGCGGGCAGCTGCCCGCTGCGAAAGGAAGATGACCATGGAGCGAGCAATGAGGCAGCTGCGGACAGTGGCGACACAGTTCGCAACACGCTATGACGGCGACGCGCCGCACATTGAGGGCTACTTCGCCGTATTCAATTCCAACTACGAAATCGCGCCGGGCATGAGCGAGAGCATCGCGCCGGGCGCTTTTTCCCAGACCCTGACGGGTGACGTCCGGGCACTGGTGAACCACGACACGACCCTGGTGCTCGGCAGGACCAAGGCGCACACGCTGCGGCTGACCGAGGACGAGCGCGGCCTGTGGGGCGACGTCGAGATCAATCCGAAAGATCGTTCGGCCATGGACCTCTATGAGCGCGTGAAGCGGGGCGACGTGGACCAGTGCTCCTTTGGCTTTGAGATCGTCAAGGAGGACACCGAGGTCCGAGACGACGGCTCGATCCACTGGACCATCCGGGAGGTCAAACTGTACGAGGTGTCTGCGTGCACCTTCCCGGCCTATGAGGCCACGAACATCTCCGCGCGGGAGAGGGACCGCGACCAGCTGCTGGCGCGAAGCCTGAAAGCGTGGAAGGAACGAATGAAAGTGAGGATCAACCATGGCACTTAAGGCGCTGCTGCTGAAGAAGCAGATCGACAACAAGCGCAAGGCTCTGAACGAGCTGCTGGAGACGCGCAAGGCCCACGAGGCCCGCGAGGCCGAGCTGACCAAGGCCATCGAAGAGGTGGAGACCGAGGAGCAGCGGAGCGAGGTGGAGGGCATGGTCACCGAGTTCGAGTCTGAACGGGACGCGAACGAGACCGCCATCGCCGACCTGGAGGGCGAGATCGCCGGCCTGGAGAGCGACCTGGAGGCCGAGGAGGCCAAGCAGAACACCGAGCCGCCCGCCGGCACCGAAGGCACCAACGACCCGCAGACGCCTGCGGATAACAACGAACGGAGGAACGAAAATATGCTGAACCGCACCCAGATCCCCGGCATGACCCTGCGCGACAGGATCGCCGACATCACCACCCGCGACGACGTGAAGGACTACCTGGCCGAGGTGCGCGCCGCCATGAAGGAGAAGCGGGCCCTGACCAACATCGGCGTGACCATCCCCGAGGTCATGCTGGGCCTGATCCGCGAGAACATCACCGAGTATTCCCGCCTGTACCGCCATGTGACCGTGCGCCCCGTGGGCGGCGCCGCCAAGCAGAACATCATGGGTCCCGTGCCGGAGGGCATCTGGACCGACTGCTGCGCATCGTTGAACGAGCTGTCCCTGGCCTTCTACATGCTGACCATGGACTGTTACAAGGTGGGCGGCTACTTTGCGGTCTGCAACGCCACCATCGAGGACAGCGACGTCAACCTGGCCACCGAGCTGCTGAGCGCCATCGGCCAGGCCATCGGCATCGCGCTGGACCACGCCATCCTGTACGGCCGCAACGGTAGCGGCACCATGAACATGCCCCAGGGCATCGTGAGCCGCCTGGTGCAGACCGAGGAGCCCGCGACCTATCCCGCCGTGGCCAGGCCCTGGGCTGACCTGCACACCAGCAACGTGATCAGCATCACCGCGGCCAACAGCACCGGCGTGAAGCTGTTCCAGAGCCTGATGACGGCCATGGCTGCCGCGAAGCACAAGTATGGCACCGGCGGCCTGGTGCACGTGATGAATGAGACCACCCACACCAAGCTGAAGGCCGAGGCCATGAGCATCAACGCCGCCGGCGCGGTGGTCAGCGGACTGGACGGCACCATGCCCGTGATCGGCGGCGCCATCGTGGAGCTGTCCTTCATCCCGGACAACGTGATCATCAGCGGCTACTTCGACCTGTACATCCTGGCCGAGCGCGCCGGCAACAAGTTCGCGTCCAGCGAGCACGTGCGCTTCCTGCAGGACCAGACCGTGTACAAGGGCACCGCCCGCTATGACGGCGACCTGGCCATCGCCGAGGCCTTCGTGGCCATCGGCATCAACGGCGCGACGCCGAACGCGACCAGCACCTTCCCCACCGACACGGCCAACTGATGATCGAGAGGCGGTGAACAGATGGACATGCTGCTGAACATGCTGAAGGTTGACCTGGGCATCCGCCAGACCACGGCCTACGACGCGCGGCTGACCCAGCTGCTCACCGCCGCCCAGGCGGCCATCGCCCGGGAGGGCGTGGACAGCCTGGACATCGAGACCCCGGAGGACGCCCAGCTGGTGGTGATGTACGCCGGCTGGCTGTGGCGCCGCAGGGACGAGATGACCGGCATGCCCCGCATGCTGCGCCTGGCGCTGAACAACCGCGCTTTCTCGGAGGTGGCCCATGAGGGATGACGTCATCTACCTGATCAAGGGCTCGGAGAGTGCCCACGGCGTGCACACGCAGGTGGAGCAGACCGAGCGGGAGGTGTTCTGCCGGGTCAGGTCGGTGGGTCGGTCGGAGTTCTACACCGCGCTGAACGCGGGCCTGCAGCCGGAGTACGTGTTCGTGGTCTCCGTGGCCGACGAGTACGAGGGCGAGCGGAAGCTGCGCTACCGGGACAGAATCCTGGACGTGGTGCGGACCTATGAGCCGGACGACGGGAGCATCGAGATCACCGCCGGAAGGAGTGACGACGGATGAGCACACAGATCGACCGGCTGATCGACCGGCTGAACGAGATCGAGGGACTGGCCTTCACCCGTGACGCCTGGGAGAACAAGGCCCCGGACGACTACGGCACGGTGGAGCTGACCGGACAGGCGGGCGCCATCTGGGCCGACGATGAGATGGTCGAGCAGACCTACAGCCTGCGGATCACACTGTACGTGCGCGACGGCGGGGAGCAATGGCTGGACCTGGTGCAACAGGCCATGGCCGACTGCGACCTGGTGTACGGCCTGCCGGAGCGGACCTTCCTCTACGACATCAACAAGGTGGAGTGGCGGTGGTCGGCCACGATGTACGGATCCCTGGAGGATGAGGACGATGGCACGGCTGACGATTGATTACGGCGGATTCGGCAAGATCGAGGCGTCGTTTGATGGCCTGAGCCGGGGCAGCATCCGCAGGATCGTGGAGGCCGGCGCGGCGGCGGCAGCCGAGGAGATGCGCAAGGCCATCGTGGAGGCGCGCCACGTGCGCACCGGCAGCATGCGGGACAGCGTGCGCGCCGGGGACTACCACGAGACCCT
>Ga0326512_10000980_pt1 | contig 23424 bp, 37 predicted proteins | sample 1_2617_0518_D_FD_203652 | JGI IMG/M metagenome (GOLD analysis project Ga0326512, IMG submission 203652) | Bovine rumen microbial communities from UC Davis, California, United States - 1_2617_0518 | ecosystem: Host-associated > Mammals > Digestive system > Stomach > Rumen | place: USA...
AGACCCCGAAGACCATGCCGGATGAGTGTGTCATCTTCCGCATAATCGACAGGAGCTGGTCGAACCTAATCGACACAGTGACGGTCGAGATCAACAGCTATGCAAAGACCAAGGAAGAGGCTGCAGAGCTTGATGCAAGCGTGCGCAGGACGATGAATACCTTCGCCAACGAGGACGACATCTCGGCATCTAAGCTGTCTGGCGGAAACGATGCGAACGACACGACACTCAAAAGATACAGATACAGGTGCTTTTACAATATCACATATATGGAGGAATAAATTATGGCTAATACTGCGACAAATGTATCGACAGGTAAGCCCAACAAGAGCGGAGCTATCTTCTTTGCTCCTCTTGGGACTGCACTGCCGACAGATGCAGATGCTACCAGGGATGCCGCTTTTGTGGCTCTTGGCTATGTATCAGAAGACGGAGTGACCAACGACAACAGTCCTGTGTCTTCCCAGATCAAGGCGTGGGGCGGTGATACCGTAATCAATCTGCAGACCGAAAGACCCGACTCGTTCCATTTTACTTTGCTGGAGGTTCTTAACGTTGATGTCCTGAAGACTGTATACGGCAACAGCAATGTGGTCGTTGATTCACAGACAGGCAACATCACTGTCAAGGCTACGGCTGACGAGCTGAACGGCGGCTCATGGATCATCGACATGATCATGCGTGGCGGCAGGAAGCATAGGATCGTGATCCCGAACGGAACAATCTCCGAGCTGGGAACAATTACCTACAAGGACGATGAAGCCGTAGGATATCAGCTCACAATTACCGATGTGCCGGACGAAGATGGTGTGTACCACTACGAATACATCAAAGGTGCTGCATAAGGGGGAAATATGATAGCAGGGAAGACAAAATCAGGGTTTGAATATCAGATAAGCGAAAAGATCTTGAAGGACTATCGCTATGTGAGAGCAATCGCAAAGCTCCAGAAGGGCGACAATGCCGACAAGTTCATCGCATTTGATGAAATCAGCACTCTTTTGCTTGGTGGCAAGGTTGAAGACCTTATCAAGCATGTTGAGGGACTGAATGGGGGCTATGCACCGCTTGAAGTGATGGCGGCTGAAATGAATGAGATCATTGAGGCTTGCTCCCCAAAAAACTCTTCCTCCTCGCCCGAGTCATAGACGAGTGCGAGGACGAGATGATTTGTGATCTTGCTGAAGTATACCACCTATTCAATTATCAGGAGTATCCACCAGCTTTGGTGGGTACTCTTGTTTTTGGTTTGAGACCAGAAAGCAGGGTCAAGATGAAGCTGTCAGGGCAGAAGATAACCACGACAGAGTGGCTTCTGGCGAGGATAGCGGACGAGTTAAGAGACCAGTCGTGGGCAAGGTCGAAAGATGGAGAGAAAGGGCGGAATCGTCCGAAGCACATCCTCGACAAGCTCTTGGGACTTGAGAAAAAGGAACAGTATGCCACATTCAGCACGATGGAAGAGTTCGAGCGGATGTGGGCGGAGATATAAATATGGCAGAGACTATTGGAACATATTATTTTCAAATAGCACCTTCGTCTGAAGGCGTGGGCAAAGACATCGAGAATATGCTTAACGGCTCTGATTCCATTGGAGGCGTGGCTGATTCCCTGTCCGGCACTTTCTCCGCTGCGCTTGGAGTAGCTGGTGCCGCAATGGCTGCGGTGACTGCTGCCGCTGGCATCATGGTCGGTACAATAGTCGAGGCAGGAGACGCTTTCCTTGATGCGGCAACCTCTGCCGCTGAGTATGGCGACAATGTCGACAAGATGAGCCAGAAGATGGGCATCTCTGCTGAGGCTTATCAGGAGTGGGAGGCTGTTATGCAGCACTCCGGCACGAGCATGGAAGTGTTAAAGGCTTCCATGAAGACGATGGCAAGCCAGGCGCAGAAGAATAACGAAGCTTTCCAGGCACTTGGCATCACCGAGGAAGAGGTGGCAACACTGTCGCAGGAAGACCTCTTTGGCAGGGTAATTGAGGGCTTGCAGGGCATGGAAGAAGGTACGGAGCGTACTTACATCGCCGGACAGCTTCTCGGGCGTGGTGCGACCGAATTAGGGGCATTGCTGAACACCTCTGCAGAAGATACGCAGGCAATGAAAGACCGCCTGCATGAGCTTGGCGGAGTGATGTCTGACGAGGATGTGAAAGCGGCTGCGCAGTTCCAGGACAGCCTGCAGGATATGACCACAGGCTTTGACGCCCTGCAGAGGAATCTCGTGTCCGACTTTCTGCCTTCCATGAGTCAGGTCATGGACGGAGTCAGTGATATATTCGCAGGCGACACGGACAAAGGCTTGGAGAACATCAGCGCAGGTGTGGAGGACTTTGTGGGCAACCTCGGAGACCTTGCACCGAAGCTGTTAAGCGTGGGCGGCAATATCATTGGCACATTGGCGCAGAGTCTGTTGACAAATTTGCCTACGCTTATCACTGTTGGCGGTGACCAGCTTGTCGCTCTGATGCAGGGGCTGACATCGAATGCGCCTGTGATTTTGTCAGCTGTCCAGCAGGTAATTGAGACCCTGTTATCCACAGCGACATCAGTGCTTCCACAGCTTTTAATTTTGGGGAATGATCTGCTCAGAAGCATCATTTCCGGGATAAGCGAAGCCTTACCCACTCTTGTCCCTATGGCTGCGGAATTGGTCAACACGCTGGCGACTACGATTTTATCTTTTATCCCTGAGAATCAAAAAATCGGGGTGGATTTACTTATGGCTCTGGGTGACGGTCTGACATTGGCATTGCCTTCGCTCATTTCCTTAATCCCACCGATTATTGATGCTCTGATAAATGTCGTCATCAACAACCAGCTTTTATTTTTGCAGGCTGGCACCACGATTTTGACATCACTTTTGAGCAGCGGCAATTTGAACACCATCATAAATTCATTGGTGACAAATATTCCGCTAATTATTGACTCATTGATTGGTACGCTGATTGAAGCCACACCGCTATTTATTCAGGCAGGTTTTGATTTGCTGGTCGCTCTGGTAAAGAATACCCCGGGCATCACCATGGAGCTAATTTCAGCCTTAATTTCCATTGAAGATGCGCTCCTGCAGGAGCTTGCAAATCTCATCGTTAAATTTGAGGATATTGGCGGTCAAATAATGCAGGGCTTGGCTGATGGTATCGTCAATGCAGGCGATGCAGTGGTCAGCACAGCAAAGGGAGTCCTTGACAAGATACCGCAGGGCGCAAAAGACCTGTTCCAAATCAACAGCCCCTCAAAGCTCTTTGAGGGCTATGGTGAATACATCGACATGGGGCTGGCAATGGGTATCTCCAGCAATGCGGATGTACCACAGAGTGCAATGGAGTCAATGGCGCAGGATGTATCGACTTCATTCGTACCTGCGAACAATAGTACGACCAACATCGAGAACAACAGCACGAGCGGTGGCGACATTGTGATTCCTGTCTATATCGGGCAGGAGCGCATTGATGAAATCATCGTCAGCGCAACCAACAGAGTCAATTACAAGAGCGGAGGGCGGTCATGAGAACGATGAAGCTATATTTTAACGATGAAGAGGTCGCCCTCTTGAAAGGCTCGTACAAGCTCGGATACACGGACGAGGAATCGCTCAACAAGTCCGAGGCTGGCACCGTCATCCGTGAGATGATCAGGGAGGGCGTGCTGAAGATCTCCGTATCGACTTATGCGGATGATGAATGGGTGCAGAAGTTCAGGGCATACAAGGCTCTGGACTCCATCACCGTCAAGTATTACGACCCCTCTACGCTTGATTTTGAAGAGTTTGAAGGGTACATCACCAACTTCTCCTGCGATCTTTACAAGGGCGATGTTGACGATTCTGAAGGCTACGAAAACAAGACATTCTGGACGGTTTCTTTCGACATAGCAAGCTATTAAGGAGCGAGACTATGTATAATGTTTCACAGGCATATCAGACCGCAGAGACCAAAGCGGTCAAGCAATTCAAAATAAGAGGCAAATGCTGTGGGATCGATTACACTGCTGCCGACATCCTCAAAGGCTCTTTGACGGTATCACAGCAGGCATCAGCTCCCACAGAGATCACCCTCGGGGCGGTATACATCGGACAGCTTACCGCCACCTTCTTCAATATGCCCATAGCACGGAATAGCTGGGTAGGTGGCACAATCACCCTGCAGGTGGGCTTGAAGCTCGCTGGCGGTCTGTATGAGTTCGTCCCGGTAGGGACATATACGATTGCCGAAGCAAAACACAGCCGGAGCGGTGTCGAGGTCGTGGCATACGACAACATGAGCAAGTTCGACAGGCTTCTGTCGTTTGACACCACCTATGGCACACCATACGAGCTTCTGACGGCTATCTGCTCGGCTTGCGTGGTCGAGCTTGGAATGACCGAGGAAGAGGTGGAAGCACTCCCGAACGGCACGAGAACGCTCGGGATATATGCAGAGAACGACTGCCAGACATTCCGGGACCTGCTCTCTTGGATAGCGTGTACCACCTGTTGCTTTGCGACAATCGACAGGCAGGGACGGCTCGTTCTTCGTCCGTTCTACGGCACGAGCGTGGGGACTTTCGATGATACGAAGCGTTTCACAGGATGCAAGTTCAGCGACTACATAACGAGCTATGCTGGCATCACGGTTAATGACCTGGATGAAGGCGGAACGAGGACATACACCAACGGCAAGTCGGGTGTGACGCTCGACATTGGCGACAACCCCCTGATGCAGTATGGCGTGGATGTGACCTTGGATGCCATCGGCAATGCCATCGCATACGCCCTCACGGATGTGGAGTATGTGCCGTTTGAAGCAACAATGCTGATCGGTGTGGAGTTCGATCTGGGCGATGTGCTGACAATGACGGACGGCACGGCAGGTACATCATCGTCCTGCATCGTCCACAGCATCAACTGGACTTTCGACCGTGGATGCTCCCTAAAAGGCTATGGCTCTAATCCCGATGCAGGACAGGCTAAATCCCGGTACGATAAGATGATTTCCGGCATGAAAGGGAACAAGGCGGACGAGATTAAGTATTATGTTTTCCAAAACGCCGGACAGTATCAGATAAGCGATGGAGAAAGAGCGGAGATCCTGTACCTTAATTTTGCCACCGTAAAGGGCGGATACATCATCTTCCAGTGCGAAATTCACGCAGAGGTGGATGGTGAAATCACATTTTACTACCGTCTGAATGGCGCAAACCTTGATTTTGTGCCGATCGAGACATTTACGACAAGCCATGACCCTCACATCATCAATCTGTTCCTGCCATACAAGGCAGCGGCTAACACGGTCTATGACTTGTATCTGATAGCAGAGATGGCAGGCGGTGACTGCTTCATCGACATCGGCAACCTTCGGGCGATGGTTTACGGACAGGGCTTGGCTGCTACGGATGAGTGGAACGGAGTCATTGCAATTGACGAAGACATCAGCAGAGTGGCTCTTGATAACCTGGCAATCGTTGCGATCAGCGATGCAATGACCTTTGACGCTGATGAGCCTACAGGTGAGAGCTTCAGCCAGAGCATCGGAGTGATTCAGCTTGACGACATCAGCGTGATTCCTTTTGATGCTACCGTAGCATTTAATAGAGATTCAGCCGACAACTACACATGGGACGGCTTCGGTCAGGAATGCTCTGACTGGGATGATGCAAATAATAGATTCGTATGGGGATAAAAAGGAGGATGCCATGAGAATCAAAGGACATACAGAGATACAGCTGACAGATGTCAGGACTGGCAAGGTCAAGACCTTCCACGATGACAACATGATGACCAACGGGCTTGCAGAGTTCATGAAGAATCATGGCATGTTATGCGGTACACCGTTCACGGAGGCGGTCAGGAACGACCTTATCAACACGCTTCTGGGCGGAATATTGCTCTTCGACACGGCTCTGACGGAATCAGCCAGCAACACTAGGCTGACGGACGGAGTGAAGATGACAGCTAATGCCTGCCATGGTTTGACCCACACGGGCGACCCGACAGAGTTAGGAAGTTATGATTCCAACGAGAGCGGATGGCAGAATGAAGCGCATACAGTATACCGCCATGTGTTTACTTGGACTACATCCCAAGGCAACGGGCGGATTGCATCTGCCTGCCTGACGAGTAAGCCTCATGGGTTCGTAGGCGAAGGCAACAGTACCAGCAGAACACAGACAACCGATGGCAACCTCGGAATGTATACATACTCAAGCCAAAAGGGTCTAAATAACAGCGAAAAAGTTATGATGATTCTTGACAACGAGATTTATTTTTTGAACACTGACACGACCGATGACACGCTCACCATCTCAAAGGCACACGTAACCGACACTGAATGTGACTTGCGAGATGTTGAGAACCTGCAGAGCGTGCAGACAGAGGAAGTGCTGACCATACAGAACACCACCAGCACCCCATTCCCCGATTTATTCTCAAAGATATCCTGCAGGGTGTTGACAAATACTATCGTGATGTCTTTCAGAGACCAAAGACATCCGAGATTTTTAATTTTTACCTTCCCGAAGACTCTGGCAAGCGTGACCAGCATTTTAGAGGTGACACCGCAGGCAACGTCGCTGACCTTTGGCAATAATATCAGCTTTTTAAGTGCAGATGCTACAAAGCTAATCGTCAGTAGCAATGCAAATAAGTCTTACACCGTGGACTTGTCAAATCTTGCAAATGTAACCGAGATACCGCAGGACGTTAATCCGGGTAACAACCTCATATATTCATCTGGCAAGCGTCATATATTGTATAACTCGATATATGATGAAACGCTGAACCGCATCATTCCGATTAATGCTGATGGGGGCAATTATAATTACATTAATCAGGATGTTTACAAAGACAGTATTGAGTTGTATGGCAAGAATGAGTCTGCCAATGGCGTGAAGGTTGACGTTGGCAGACGGAACGATTACCTCGCCACCATCAACAATCTTTCAAGCATAGTGACCAAGGACTCAACACAGACCATGAAAGTCATCTACACGCTGACCTTCACAGCGTAAGGAGGCGAAAGAGATGGAATACATCATCACGGCACTCATCACAGGCGGGCTGTCGTTGGTGGGAGTCATTATCACCAATGTGTCAAGCTCAAAGAAAATAGAGGCACAGCTGATGACCGCACAAGCGGTGACAGATACCAAAATCGAGACATTAACGGAAGAAGTGAGGAAGCACAACACCTTCGCTGACAGGATCACGGCTCTGGAGGTCAAGGTGGCTGCTTTGGAAAGGAGAGAACAATGAATAATAAGACATACGATATATTGAAGTACATCGCACAGATAGTCCTGCCTGCTTTGGGGGCGTTATACTTTGCACTGTCACAGATTTGGGGGCTTCCGTATGGTGAAGAGATAGTTGGTACGATAACGGCTCTGGATTGCTTCCTTGGGGCAATTCTCGGTATCAGCACAGTCAGATACAACAAGAGACTGGAGGGCTAAACGATGGCAACATATACAAGCAATTACGGATGGACGAAACCGAGCGGAAGCGACAATGTGGATATCAGCGTTCTCAACGACAACCTTGACGATCAGGACAGCACAATCCATGATGCCTTCCTGAACATGGCGCCGCCCTTTTCAGAGTCTTCCACCTATGCGGTGGATGATATCGTGCTTTATACTACAGGGCTTTACAAATGCCATACAGCGGTGGTCACTCCCGGTTCATGGACAGGCTCGACCAACTGGCAGGTTTACAAGCTGTCAGAAGGCGGAAGCGGTGGCGGTGGAACATCTAACTACAACGACCTAACCAACAAACCGAGCATCAATGGTGTTACGCTTTCGGGGAATAAGACCACGAGCGACTTGGGGATAACGAAGAGTGATGTTGGATTAGGTAACGTGCCTAACGTGTCTACTAACGACCAGACACCTACGTTCACCCAAGCAAGCACACGAAACAACATAGTAAGCGGAGAAAAGCTGTCTGTAATTTTGGGTAAGGTGCAGAAGTTTTTTAATGACCTAAAGACCGTTGCGTTTAGCGGTAGTTTTACTGATTTATCAAACAAGCCACAGGTAAACAGCGTGGAGCTTTCGGGCAACAAGACCACGAACGACTTGGGAATAAATGCAGACAATGTGATGATGTCCGATGGCGTGACGAGCGTGGAAGCGCAGATAAATGCTGATAAAACAATATCTCGGGGTGTTATCAATAGTGGTCTTTCTTTGGGATTTACTATTAGATGGTTTAAGCAGTTCAATATTGTTAATATGAGAATTGAAAACGATAATACGCCAATACCAAATGGAAATACCAAAATCGGTACTATACCTGAAGGATTGTGTCCTTTTATATCAATGTACACTAATTCAATTAGAATCTGGGACAATAAAATATATTTTGAAATACGAAGCGATGGTGATATATATGTTATTTGCTCAGTCCCGACTGGTAGCAGTTCCCCTTATTATGTACAGGGGTGCTTTACTTATTTGACACCAACAATTTAAGTAAAAAGGAGACCACACATGACCATAATAGGCTGGCAACATGATGAAATAAGGTATAGGAAGTCAATGCTCTGTTATATAGGCATACATCGTGCAGCAATGTATGTAATAGCAAGGATTGACGGTATTGATTATTTTGTGTGCAAAGATTGCGGAAAGAGGTACAAAATAATATGACCACAATAGGCAGTGCAAGAATAGACGAGCGAGGAAAAGCATCGGGCGGAAAGGCAGGAGACCAGAAGCAGAAGGCTACCCCCGACTATAAGGGGGAGGTGTCCATGCAGAATTTCTATGTCTCAAGCAAGGGATGGTACATCTTAAGGGCAAAGAATCCCGACATAGCCGCCAACATCGCCCTTGCAATGACTATCGCTTGCAACAATCCGAACATAGGATACAATCAGGCACGCAGGCTTGACATAATCAAGGCAGGCACACACGCCACAAGCCCTACCTCATGCGATTGTTCCAGTTTAGTACGCCAGTGCATCCGGGAAAGCGGCATTGAGGTGGGAAATTTCACTACTGCAAACGAGGCAGCGGTGCTTGTGGGTACAGGGCAGTTTGATAAGTTTATTTACACTAAAGGCTCTGATCTTTACCTGGGCGACATCCTTGTGACAAAAACCAAAGGGCATACAGTGATCGTCACATCTGGAGCAACGAGGAACACGAATCCTGTAGCTGTTCCTACGGTCAAGATGGGAACAAAGGGCGACAATGCAAGGCTGTTACAACATAATCTGAATCAGTTCGGCTACAAGCTGGAGGAGGATGGAATCTTTGGAAAGCTGTCAACGGCTGCTCTTGTCAGGTGGCAATATGCGAACGGACTTTCCCCGGATGGAATTTACGGCAAGAAGAGCGAAGCGAAAATGAAAGAGCTTATCGGCTGAGGGGCAGAGATGCCCCTCTTTTTTTGTGCAAAATCTGATAAAGTAAAAGAGCCATCCATTCCGGGTGGCTCTTTCAGAGAAAGGATTTTCGTTTTATGGAAAACTCACGAAACAAAAAGACAACACTTGAATTATAACACATTTCGCAAATTGTAGCTATGGATAAAATCAAGGCTAAAATTTGCGAAAAAGAAAAGCATCAGCCAAAAGTCCAATAAATCTCGACATCTTCACCATCTATCACTATCTTGTGAATCAATGCCCTAACCAAAATCCGTACCTGCTCCGTGTCGCCCTGTTCTAAAGCATCCGCAAAGGTCTCCACAAGGGCTGTGGCGGTCTTATTGGTGGGTTCAGCCTGTATCCGCTCAAGCTCTGCTGCCAAGCGTTCTTTCTGGTCATTGAGTGGTCGGATTTTGGCTTCCAGCTCGTCCATCTCGAACAGTCCGGCGCCGTACAAGTCCATCAGCCTCGACTTTTGCCTGTCGGTCTTCTCGATCTCCGCCAGAATATGCTCTCTGCGGTCATCCTGATCGCTCTGATCAGGAACATTCAGAGGCTCATTCTGGAGCTTCTTGATCTCACCGAGGACAAGTTCCTCAAGATCTTCCTTTTTCCAATTCTTGTTCTTGCAATTCGGGTCTTTGATCATATGGGGGGAGATCTTCCGTCTTGAGTGGCAGCAGTAATACTGATAACGGCTGTTGTGACCGCCATTCCGGCTTATTCCGTACCGTGCGCCACATCGGCCGCAGAACAATAGCCCCCCGAGCATTGACCGCCCTAAATGAGGCGATTTGAGGGTGTCCTTGCCGTTGTATACGCTCATGGTATGCTGGTAACACTCCTCCGAGATGATAGGCTCATGCTCGCCCTTGAATGTCTCGCCCTTGTATGTGACATATCCGGCATACAGAGGGTTCTTGATGAGCCTGGCAATTCGATAAACCTCCCAAGAGCCGTACTTGTGCGTATATCCACGTTCCTTGAATATCATTGCAATGCTCCTGAAAGACTCGCCCTGCTGGTATAAGCGGTGAATCTCCCTGATCTGCGCTGCTTCGGTCTCGTTGACCGTGAGAGAGCCGTTAGCGTAGTCATATCCTATGGGGACATATCCTCCGCCTCTGTACTTGCCCTCTTTTGCACGACCTGCACGACCGAGGGAGCATCTCTCCTTAATCTGCTCACGTTCCAATTGAGCGAAGACCGACAGGATGCCGATAGTCGCCTTGCCAAAGGGAGTGGAGGTATCGAAATTCTCCGTCATGCTCACGAAGTCCACACCATTGTCAAGAAAGCCCTCGATAATGGTCAGAGTGTCACGCTGTGACCTTGAAAGACGGTCAAGCTTATAAACTACCACCGCATCAATTAGGCGGCTCTGTGAGGCTGTTATGAGGTCTGTGAGGGCAGGGCGGTCCATGTTGCCGCCACTGTATCCTGCATCCGTGTATATCTTGACGATTCGCCAGTCCATAGCCTTGCAGTAGGCGGTAAGACGTTCTATCTGCTCGTCAATGGAGTATCCTTCCTCCGCCTGACGATCTGAAGACACGCGGACATAACCCGCTACTCGCTCGATTGTTTTGTTTTTCATGGCTCAATCACTCCTCTCCATACATGAAAGCCATATCTTTGCCGTAATATTTAGCCAACTTGTAAAGAGTGACCGCATCAGGAAGAGAAAGCCCCTGCTCCCATGATGCAACTGCGTTTTTGCTTTTTCCGACTATCTTCCCAACTTCCGTCTGGGTCAGTTCGTGCTCAACCCTACATTGTATTAGGTGGATTCTTACCTGTTCTCTCAACTCATTATCTGCCATAGCTTCACCCTCCCTTCAATTCCATTATATAGTAAATATCGGCTAAAGTACTAAAAAATTATACAAAATTAAAAAATATACTCTTGACAGTACTAAAAAATAGTACTATACTCGTCATTGTTAGGTACTAAAACATAGTACTTGCATAAACAAAAAGTCCTAAAATTTAGTACGGACGGAAAGGAGGAGAAATGGTAGGAGCGAAAATCGACAAGTATCTGGAAGAGAACGGAATCAAACAGGGATTTGTTGCTGACAAGGTAGGGCTTACAAGTTCCCAAATGTCGGACATTCTCAACAAAGGGCGAAGGATAGACTGCGTTACCTATTACAAGATATGCAAAGTCTTGAACGTGCCATATGAAACATTCATGGAAGGAGAAGATTAACACAACAAGAAAGGCGACAAAATGAAACTACCAGCACAAATTTACGCAATATATCCACTAAACAAAGACGGCAAGATTGCTGGTGTATATGTTGGGCGAACAAATGATGTGCTACACAGATTATACCAACACACTATGCCGAGAAACGGCAAGGACAATCAGGAAGAGTTCCACTCATTAATGCGAGAAAACGGCTTTTATTATCAAGTGCTTGATGATGTGAAGGTTTTCGCAGAAGGACACCTTGAAAAAGACTGGATTAAATTTTTCGAGATGCAGGATGTAAAGCTTTTCAATAAGGCACAAACAACAGGGTACAAAACGCAAAAGGGTGAAGCTAAAGGTGGGAACGCTGAAAACCTTATGAAAAAACAAAAAGATTCACTTGTTAGATTTAGCGTTCCACATTGGACAGGTTCAGGAGTTGTGTGGCGAGTGGAAATAAGACAGGAGGAAACAGTATGAGCACAGTATCAGCCGGAATCGTGGCACTAATCATGTTCGGTCTGGGTCTCTACATCGGCTCAATGGTATACGTCAATGATTAAGCACATCTTGAAGGACGGAAGCACAAGAAAGGACATGGACGGCTATCTGGTGAGCAGGAAGGCCTGCCCGGAGGCATACGCAGCAATGGAAAGGATGACAACAAATGACAACAGCAGAAAGACGGCTACAAGAAAAGAAACTGATGGACAGGTACAAGGCAAGAGCAAAGCGTGCCAAGTCTGACAACATGAAGAAGATGCTCAACTTCTGGGCGGACTACCACGAGGACATGATGGACGATCTTGGCGAGCTGATAGAGCTTCGAGCAAAGGCGGTGAGCGGATGAAGAAAATACTTGCAATAATTGCCAGCCTGCTGATGCTCTCGCCCCTCACAGTGTCGGCAGAGGATGAAATTACAGGAAGCCTGCCACTCATTCGGACAACGGTCTACTACGCAAAAGAGGGAGCAAAGACCGCAACAGGCAAGACGGCAAGGTATGGCATGGTGGCTTATGATCCTGCCTACTTCGGGAAGACCTGCATCCTCTACACGGAAGATATGCAGTACATCGGCATCTTTGAATGTGAAGACACAGGCGGTCACAGGGTCAAAACCGGGAAGGTATTGGATGTATACACAGGTACAACGCTGGAGAGCTGTTACGAATGGGTGGAGCAGAACGGCACTCACTGCTATGTGCAGTGGGTAGAAAGTGAGGGATGAAGATGTATCAAATCGATGTTGGCTGGTGGTTACTTATAATCGCAGTGCTTGACCTGTGGGCGGTATCAATGCTCGCAGATGCCGGAAAAGCGATCAAGCTCTGCATGAAAGGCAAGGACTGGCGGATGCCTGCCTATGAGCTGTGCGGAAAAGTCTTCCTGACACTCTTCGCCATTATCGCTGGGTTCTTCATGATAACGAGGTGAGAGAGCATGGCAAGCGATGAAACATCCAAAGCATTAAACGACCTTGCAAGGCATCAAATGATTAAGCGGTTACTACTCGACATCCTTGCAGACCTTGCGGTTTGTGAAATCGAAGGATGGGACAAGATGGAATTTATCACAATGCTACAACATGAGCTTGATACTCTCGGAAAGGGGAAAGATGCTGATATTTGCACAGAACAAAAAATCAATATTGAACAGTGACCACATTATCAAGATATTTGCAGACCAGACAGGAAAGATAAGGTGCAGATGTGGGAATGAAACAGAAGAATTGGCAAGATACGAAAATCCGGCACAGACTGATTATGTGCTTGAAGCGTTAATGCTAAGCAGCGAACAGGGCGATAAGGCATTCTATTTCCCAACCATAGAGCAGACAAGAAAGAACATGTCGCCAGAGAACAAAAGGCAGACATCATTCACACGGTCAACGAATAACGGAACGAGACACGGAGGGAGCTAAACATGGCACAGATGGGCAAAATCTTATTGGATTGGAAAGACAAGGAATGGGTATACGAGCAGTGATGCAACGGCTATACGCAGGGAGAGATTGCGGATGCTATCGGATGCAACATCAAGACGATACAGAGATTCCTTTGTAAGAAGCAAAAAATCAAGAAACCATTAGTTTACGAGAGAAAGGAGAAAAAATGACAATTTACGAAATCGAAACAGCAATACTTGAGACCGTTGACCAGGAGACAGGAGAGGTCATCGACATTGACCGCCTGAACGCTCTGGAGATGGAGCGAGACAGGAAGATCAGCAATGTGGCGTGCTGGATAAAGGACTTGAAAGCCGAGGCGGAAGCTATCAAGGCAGAGAAGCAGGCTCTCGACAAGAGGCAGAAGGCAGCAGAGAACAAGGCAGAATCGCTCAAGGAATGGCTTCAGGGCATCCTTCAGGGCGAAAAATTCAAGGACAGCAGATGCTCCATCAGCTACCGGAGGAGCGAACGTGTCAATTTTGCCGACAACTTTAACTTCGACACTCTGCCGGACTACATGAAGAAGGTCACAGTTGAGCCGAAAAAGACCGAGATAAAGGACTACCTCAAGACCGGGGCTACCATTGAGGGCGTGGAGTTAGTGGAGTCAAGCAACATTCAGATCAGATAAGGAGGGAGACATGAACATATCAAAAGGGAAGAAGAAAATCCCCTACAAGGTCGTCATATACGGCCCAGAGGGAATAGGAAAGACCACCTTCGCATCCAAGTTCCCTGCCCCGATATTTATCGATACCGAGGACAGCACGGCAAGGATGGACGGTGTGGACAGGTTTGACGGCATCAAGACGCTTGACGAGGTCAATCTCGCCATCGAGACCCTGCGGACAGAAGACCACAGCTATCAGACGCTTGTTATTGACACATTCGACAAGCTGGAGCTGATGATCAACGACAAGGTCTGCGAAGAGCAGAAGGTGACAGGCATCGAGGCTATCGGGTACGGCAAGGGGTACACCTATGTGGCAGAGAAGGTCAACAAGCTCCTGGGAGCATTGGATGCCCTGAGGATGGCAAAAGGGATGAACATCGTCATTGTGTGCCATGCGCAGATGCGCAAGTTTGAACAGCCGGACGAGATGGGCGCATATGACCGCTGGGAGCTGAAGCTCTCAAAGAAGGCAGCACCGATGGTCAAGGAATGGGCGGACATGGTTCTCTTCGCCAACTACAAGACATTCGTCATCAAGGACGGAAGCTCCAACAAGGCACAGGGCGGCAAGCGTGTCATGTACACTACCCACAATCCCTGCTGGGATGCGAAGAACAGGGACGGACTCCCCGACCAGTGCGAGTTCGACTTTGCTCCCATCGCTCACCTGTTCGGGAAACCCGAACAGCCGAAGGCAGAAGCCCCAAAAAAGGAAAAGCCCAAGAAGAAGGAAGAGCCGGAGCTTCAGCCCTGGTCGCCTGACATGAACGACATCGAAAAGAAGCTCTTCGAGCTGATGAAGGGCGCAAAGGTGACAGAAGATCAGGTGATCGTCACCTTCCACGAGAAGGGCAAGTTTACCGACATCATGACCATCCATGAAATCAATGACTGGGAGTTCATCGAGCGGTCGGTGGTAGGCAACTGGGACAAGTTCCTGGGCGCAGTTAACAAGTACGGAAAAGCAAATCCATTCACAAAATAAGGAGGAATTGAAAAATGGCAGAGGAAGTAAAGGTTTTTGATTGGGATGATGAGATTGTAAACGATGGCAGCGAGACAGAGTTCGTAACGCTTGAGCCGGGCGACTATGACTTCACGGTGGTCAAGTTCGAGAGGGGCATATTTACACCCAAGCCGGGCGGAAAGACTCCTGCCTGCAATCAGGCAATCGTGACGCTCAAGATCAGCACGGACAAGGGCGACTGCTTCATCCAGGACAAGTTCCCGATGGCATCCACGATGGAGTGGAAGATATCGGCATTCTTCAGGAGCATCGGCATGAAGAAGCACGGCGAAGCCCTCAAGATGGACTGGAACGGCTCAATCGGTGAGTCCGGCAGAGCTACCATCACCAAGACCAAAGGCGAGAAGCAGGATGTTTTCTTCAATAACGTCAAGGCATACCTTGACCCGGTAAAGGCGGTGGATGACGAATGGAGCTGAGACCTTACCAGGTAAAAGCAATCGAAGCCATTCACGCCGCATGGGAGGAGCATCTGCGCACTTTGCTGGTGCTTCCTACCGGGTGCGGCAAGACCATCGTCTTCGCTAACGTGGCGAAAGAGCAGACAAAGGAAGGCAGGGTGCTTATCCTTGCACATCGTGACGAGTTGATCAGGCAGGCAGCAGACAAGCTCTACAAGGCGACAGGACTGTTTGCAGAGGTCGAGAAGGGCATGGAGCATTCAATGGGACTGACTGATGTGGTGGTCGGCTCTGTGCAGACCATGATGAGCGAAAAAAGGCTCGCAACCTTTGACGAGGACAGCTTTCAGACCATTATCGTGGACGAAGCGCATCACGCCCTGGCTAAAAGCTACCAGAACGTACTGAACCATTTCCCCAAGGCGAAAGTCCTCGGAGTCACGGCAACCCCCGACAGAGGCGACATGAAGATGCTGGGCGAATACTTCGAGTCTATGGCTTACGAGTACAGCCTCAAGGATGCAGTCAAAGAGGGCTACCTCTCCAAGATCAGGGTCCAGACGATGCCCCTCGACATCGACCTGACGCAGGCAAAGGTATCAATGGGCGATTACACGGACGGAAGCCTTGGAGAGGCTCTTGAGCCGTATCTGGAGAGCATAGCGGACGAGATGGCAAAGGTGTGCAGAGACCGCCACACGGTGGTATTCCTGCCCCTTATAAGTACATCCCAACAGTTCCGGGACATCCTCAACAGGAAAGGCTTCAGAGCAGGCGAGGTGAACGGAGAGAGCAAGAACAGGAACGCAGTCCTGAAAGACTTTGAAGAGGGCAAGCTCAACGTACTTTGCAACTCGATGCTCCTCACGGAAGGCTGGGACTGTCCTATTGTTGACTGCATCGTGGTGCTTCGCCCGACAAAAGTCCGGGCATTGTACTGCCAGATGATCGGCAGAGGCACACGCTTGCACCCCGGAAAAGACCATCTGCTTGTTCTCGACTTTCTCTGGATGACCGGGAAGCACAACCTTGTGCATCCGGCTGACATCGTCTGCAAGAAGGCTGAGATCGCTGAAAAGATGACCGAAGCCATTCAGGACGCAGGAAAAGCCATTGACTTATTCGAGGAAGAAGAGACAGCTGAACGGAATGCCAGGGAAGAAAGGGAGCGAAGCCTTGCAAGGATGCTCGCAGAGAGAGAAGCCAAGGAAGCCAGGAAGAAGAAAAAGCTCATTGACCCCCTCAATTTTGCCCCGGATGACCTGGTTGATTATGCCCCGATATTTGCCTGGGAGAGCCAGCCTGTATCAGAGAAGCAGAAGGAAATACTTGAAAATAACGGCATCGATACCTTTGACATGACAAGAGGACAGGCGAAGATCCTCATCGGGAAGATCATCACCAGACGGTCGGAAGGACTCGCCACACCGAGACAGGTCAACACCCTACGGAAGTACGGATTCAAGAGAATTGATGAATGGACATTCGATGAAGCAACAACAGTCATCTCACAGCTGGGGGCAGCAGGATGGAAGCCTTGGAGAGCGAATATCGTTCCCGAGTTCTACCTGCCGAAGAGGCTAAACAAGGAGGAAGCATGGAGTTAACACAGTTACTTGATTATATCCCGGCAAGCTCCCTGGACTATCAGGAATGGGTGAATGTGGGGATGGCTCTCAAGCATGAGGGCTTGACCTGCGACATCTGGGACTCATGGAGCAGGAGCGACAGCCGGTACAAGAGCGGAGAGTGTGACAGGAAGTGGAAGACGTTCAGGGAGGATGCTTCCACCATCGTAACAGGCGGCACGATTTATGAATTAGCGAAAAGATACGGATACAAGCCCGAAGAGGTGAAGGTCTTCGACTGGGACGATGAGATCAGCGATGACGGAGACCCCGAGAAGATCATCAACACCACTTGGCTCGATGTATCCAACACCATAGAACAGCCCAAAGAGATCAATGCAACAGACGAGCTGAGGCGATACATTCAGGCTCTTTTCAAGCCCGATGAGATAGTCGGCTTCTGCATAGATGCGCAGAAAGACGAGGACAGGAACAAATGGACTCCGGCAAGCAAGGGCGCATACGGCATGACCGCAAAGGCTATCCTTAACGCAATCAAGAAGCACCCGGACGACATCAAGGCGGTCATTGGCGACTACAACGAAGAAGCAGGAGCATGGATACGCTTCAACCCTTTGGACGGTGCCGGAGTCTCAAATCAGAATGTCACGGAGCTGCGGTATGCACTGGTTGAGTCGGACACGCTGGAGATCGAGAGACAGAAGGCAATCATGGAAGAGCTTCAGCTCCCCATCGCCATCATGCTCTACTCGGGCGGAAAGTCCATCCACGCCATCGTAAAGGTGGATGCCGTGACTGTGCAGGATTACCGGGAAAAGGTGGACTATCTGTACCGCATCTGCGAGAAGAACGGACTTTCGATTGATAAGCAGAACAAGAACCCCTCACGCATGAGCAGGATGCCGGGCGTGAAGCGTGGCGACAAGAACCAGTACATCCTGGCAGAGAACATCGGGCTTGCATCCTTTGACGAGTGGAAGGAGTACATCGAGGACAGCATCGACACCTATCCCGACATCGTGACATTCTCGGAGCTTCAGGAGCTTCCGGCTCTGTCTCCCGAGATAATCCACGGCATACTCAGAAAGGGGCATAAAATGCTCATCTCAGGCGCATCCAAGGCAGGGAAGAGCTTCCTGCTGATAGAGCTTGCCATCTGTATCACAACAGGGCGGAAATGGCTCGGATTCCAGTGCGAAAAGGGTCGGGTGCTGTATGTCAACCTTGAGGTCGATGGAGCGTCCTTCCTGCACCGTGTCCGGGATGTGCAGCGCATCATCGCTCCGGGCGAACAGCTCCCCCTTGATGTATGGAATCTCAGAGGCGAGCCTGCAGAGATCAACAGGCTTGCTCCGAGGCTGATCAGAAGGGCGCAGAACAAGCATTATGACCTCATCATCCTTGACCCTCTCTACAAGATCAATGAGGGCGAGGAGAACAGCGCAACGGACATGGCGAAGTTCTTCAACCAGCTCGACCGCATCTGCAAGCAGTTAGGCGTGTCAATCGCCTGCTGCCATCACCACTCAAAAGGGGCGCAGGGTGGCAAGTTTAGCATCGACAGAGCTTCCGGCTCGGGTGTCTTTGCTCGTGATCCTGATGCTCTGCTCGACATGATCAGGCTCAACCCGGTGGATGTTGGCAAAGACTTGGAAGACGGTCAGACGGCTTGGAGGATATCTGCAACGCTCAGAGAGTTCCCTTCCCCGGATGACATCGATGTGGTCTTTGACCATCCTGTCCACCACATCACGGAGGACTTGAAGGAAGCACAGCCGATGAGCGGAATGGGTGCAGATGTCAACTCCCAGAGGGGGAATGCGGTCAAGGGCGACAAGGCAGAGAAGCGGTACACGAGACTCAAGGGATTCGTCCAGAACTGGGACGAAATCGACACCAGCGTCAGCCATACCAAATATCCCACCATTCAGGATGCGGTGGAGTACTTCAAGAATGACCAGGGATTCTCCGAGAGGACTATCCGAAGGGCTATCGAAAAGCATGACGATTTTGACATTCAGGGCGGTGTGATTCTGCCAAAAGTGGAATGACAGTGTGCAGAGTTCTGCCATTGTCAAACCCTATAGGGAATGGCGGCGACATTTTGTCGCCAAACCCTATAGGGAATGGCAGACTGTCGCAATTCCCCTATATAGGGTTTTTGACAAAACCGGGGCGGGCGGGCAGCAGGACAAGCGCCTTGAAAGGCGGCGATTGTCCCTGCATCTGCCGCACGCTCGAAAAGGGAATGCGGAAAGAAAAGTGACAAAACGAAATGACAGACGAAAGGAGGAAAAATGAACAGCAGAGACAAAGGAAAAAGGGGCGAGCTGGAACTGGCAGGCAAACTCAGGTATTACGGATTCGACGTGAGGAGAGGGCAGCAGTATTGCGGTGCGAATGGTGACGCTGATGTGGTCGGCTTAATCGGAATCCATATCGAGTGCAAAAGAGTGGAGCATCTGAATCTCTATGACGCAATAAGCCAGGCAAAGCACGATGTAAAGATCGGAGAGCTTCCGGCGGTCTTCCACAGAAAAAATAATTGTAAGTGGTTAGTGACTATGGAGCTGGATGATTGGATGGAAATCTACCAGGAATATTACAACAACATGGAAGGAGAAGAGGAATGAAAGCAGAAATCAAGATAAACAATATGCCAAAAGAAATACAGTATCCGTACATCGTAGTTCGCAGGATAAAGGATACCACTCTCTGGTATTGGGGGCAGTACAAGGACAAGACAGAGGCTGACAAGTGGGCTGTGGAGATCGGGAACGGATTCGTGGTGGAGGCACTTGACCATGATGAAGCAGATGACGGTCGATGAATTGGTGGAGGAAATATGATCAATAAAGAAATCAAGCCGTGCCCGTTCTGCGGCTCTTCTGCATCAGTCGGCATGAAGAACGGCTTCTACAAGGTTATATGCGATAACCCTGAATGCTCAACCAGATACAACGGCTGGCTCAGCAAGGACAGAGCAATCAAGGAATGGAACACAAGAAGAAAGGGGAAAAAGAATGACGAACAGAGAAAAATTCAAGGAGATATACGGATTTGCGCTGGACGGTAATCCCTGCGCAGCTCCCCAGAGCATCTGCAACGAGCAGACTTGCGAGAGATGCCCCTTCTGGGGATGGTGGGACAAGGAGTACAAGTCCTGCTTCGAGTACGAAGAACCCAAGAAGGCAATGACAAGGGCAGAGGTGGAGCTTCTAATCGTGGAGAAGATCAAGGAGATCAAGGAAATCGCCCTCAAGTATGACAAGGACATCGAATCCCTGTCGATGGCGGTCAGGCACTATGACGGCACGGAGGAATATTTTGGCAACGAGTGGGTGATCAATCTTCACTCCGACAATCACAGCCTTGATGCCTTCGTGCAGGGCGGTGAGGTCTACAGCGGAAGGGTCGGCAGCGCAGGCGAAATCATCGCAGAGGGGGTGACGGTATGAGCGAAGAGAAGAAGGACAAGACCGCCCGAGACATTATCGAGGAGGTCTGCAATGAGATATGCAACCACTACTGCAAATATCCCGACATATGGGATGAAGAGAAGGACGGAGAGCTGATAGATACCAAGTGCATCAACTGTCCGCTCAACAAGCTGTAAGGAGGTGAGAGCATGACAACAAAGGTGCAACAGATTAAGCAGGCGACAATCCGGGGGATATGCGACAAGGTGCAGGCTATTCTGGAGAGTGCAGAGTACCTGAACAAAGCCCACATTGAAATCGATTTAGACGAGGAAGCTCTCCCGGTGATTAGGTACGACATCAGGGAAGCAGTCGCCCGGAAGTATGAGGAGGAAACAACATGATGGATTTAGACGAAGCTATCCAGCACTGCGAAGAGGTAGCAGACACACCTTGCTTTACGGATGAAGAAGCAAGGTGCTATTCAGAGCATCGCCAGCTTGCAGAATGGCTGAAAGAGCTGAAAGCGTACAGGGAAATATGGAGCAAGCTGGGAATGTGGCTTGCAGACACACGGCTTGCCATTGCACCAGATGAGTTCCTTAATGATGTGGATGAGGAACTTGTCAGAGTGGCACAGGTTGACATGATAGACACAGTGCTTGAATGGATGGATAAGCAGGAGGTGCAGGAATGAAATTACTAATAGACATACCAGAGTATATTTACGAACACGCAAAGGAATCGTCAGAAGACAGCAGGGATGAATTTGATGCAATGAGAGCAATCGCCAACGGCACACAGCAGGAGAGCCGTTCGGAAAATCCGAACACCTGCGGTGATGCTATCAGCCGACAGAGCGCAATTTCTTTAGCGAGTGACTTAAAACAGGACTTGCCTGATGATGAACGCATAGCAGATATGGTGATGGCTCATAATGAGGGAATATTAGAGTATCAAACACAGTTAAGTCTTTTGCCATCTGTCACACCACAGCCTATTGAGTGTGAAGAAAGAAAAAGCGGGAACTGTCCATTTTATGCAAATGGAGGAGGTGGAAGAATGACAGTAGAAGAAGCATTAAAAATTCTTGATACAATTCCCACGATATCTGAACAGGTTGACGCACTCGAAATGGCAATACAAGCATTAGAGCAGACAAGGTGGATTCCTGTATCGGAGAGGTTGCCGGAAGATGGCGAAGAAGTTTTGTGTTTTTTGGAATCGGAAGAAATGGCTGTATTGTTCCGCAGGAATAATTGGGGTCAATATGAGTGGGTTGACGGAGGTTTTGCAACTGGGTCATATGATGTTATAGCGTGGATGCCATTACCACAGCCATACAAGGCAGAAAGCGAGGTCAAGGAATGAGAATACTGCAATGTGATTCTTGCCACGCACAAGTAAACGATTATGCGTATTGGTACATTGGCGAAACACCGAGGAATATGTATGAATTAAGATGTGTACACGAAAGCGATTCAGATACATTTGAGGGAATGATTTTTTGTCACAAGTGCATACAAAAATTGCTTTACAATGCAGAAGGGAGCAAGGAATGACAACCATCGATGAGGACAGAGAAAAGCACAGGTTAAGCCAAAAAGAATACTACTATCGCAACAGAGAGAAATGCTGCGCTGCCCAGAGGGAGAGAGCCAGAAAAAAGAGAGCTGAGAAGGAACAGTACACAGCACAGAAGACGGTCTCCAAGGAAGAGTGGCTTGAAAAATACGGCTATCCGATGGGCGACACTTCCGGCTGGGAAGACTGGCAGGGATGGGACAGAAGAATCAGGAGAGGAGAGGACAGCATATGAGAATCGAGGAATGGCTTCACAAACCCGAACGGCTCAAGCTCAAGATGATGCAGCTCAAGAACGCCCGGGACGAGTACGAGATGTGCCTGCTGCCCGGTGCCATCACCTATGACAAGGACAAGATCGACAGGACTCCCACCGACAGGGTCACCGAGATCATGGCGAAGATATCCGACATCGACCTTGAGATTGAGAAGCTTGGACGCATCCGGGCAGAGGCTCTGGATGAACGCCTGACAGTCCTTGCCACTCTCCCCGAGCGTGAGGAGTACATTCTCACAGCCTACGACATCAGGGGGGAGCGCATGGAAGATGTGGCGAGCGGTATCAATTATGGCGTGAGCTGGTGCTACAAGACACGCAGGAAGGCTCTCAAAAAGCTTGGTGCAATGCGAAGAAAAAAGAATCCACAAAATCCACAAAAGGGGATGCTATAATGGTAGTGTGAAAGTGAGGACAGAGGGAGCGCAGAGATGCACTCCCTTTTCCTTTGCTGCGTTTTGCATTAGCTTTCTTCGTAACGATGCTCCACGCCTCCCCCAGCGATATCGTGGGGCATTGTTATGCAGAAAAAGTGACCGGGAGGGTGTATGGCAAACAACCCACGATACCAGAACGGCAACCTCAGAAGGAAACACCGGGCAAGAATGAAAGCCATGGGGCTACCCTGCCACATCTGCGGACGACCGATTCACTACGATGAGCCGAGTGATTCAAAACATCCGTTCAGCTTCGTCATTGATGAGGTGATTCCGATCAGCAAGGCTGAGAAGTTCGGATACAATTCCAGAAGAGAAGCGGCTGAAGACTGGAACAATTTAGCCCCGGCTCACTATGCTTGCAATGCGATGAAATCAAATCGATTGCCAAATGAAAAAAAGGTTCAGCTGGCAAAGGTGCAGAACGTACCAGACGGACAGTGGTGAGCGAGTCGCTTGCCGATCAGGGGGACGGCTACCAGGGGAGACACCCCTCCCACACGGATGGCGAC
>Ga0326512_10000981_pt1 | contig 23395 bp, 11 predicted proteins | sample 1_2617_0518_D_FD_203652 | JGI IMG/M metagenome (GOLD analysis project Ga0326512, IMG submission 203652) | Bovine rumen microbial communities from UC Davis, California, United States - 1_2617_0518 | ecosystem: Host-associated > Mammals > Digestive system > Stomach > Rumen | place: USA...
AGTGTTGGGGAGTGAGGAAGCCTTCTGCTTTCGAGAAATGGGGATAGCCGTGGGTGCGACCTTCCTCGGCGGCAGCCGCCATATCGCTGAGTGCGGGGTGGTTGGCCACACAGAGCGTCACACGAGGGTCGAGGGCTGCGGCTATGAGCGACAGGGCGCCACCCTGACTGCCACCCTGGGCAATAACGTTCTTGCCGTCCCATTCAGGCAACGAGCAGAGGAAGTCGATGCAACGGACAAGACCCAGATAGACGTGCTTCATATAATAATGGTCGCGACTGTCGATGCCCTGATAGAGATAGCCCTTCTCACGACCATCGAAAGCAGAGCGCACGTCGTTGAAATAAGACTCAGGCATCAGCGGGTTCATACCATGAATCTCGGTGATGAAGCGGATAACGCCGTTCTCCGGATAGTAGTCACGCGAATTGGGTTCCTTGATGGTCTTCACACCAGCCCCTGGGGGACAAAGCACAACGGGGTGGCAGCCTGCCTTAGCGTTCTTCGGCATCATCAGCAGGCCGTAGAGTATCTGATGCTGACGGTTCAGGTCCAGGCGCACGAGGTAGCAGTCGGTCTTGTCGGTGGTAAACTCCGGACAGGGTGTCTTCGTGAACTTCAGTGGATACTTGGCCGCCTCCTTCAGGTTGTCCTGCCAGAACTGCCAGAAATCCTTTGGCACCTTGGTGTAGGGCACAATCTTCTCGGGCGAGAAGCCAATCTTCACGTGATGCTGATAGGTGGTTCCATCGAGCTTCATCGTCAGACGGATGTCGCGGAAGCAAGGCTTCTTAGCAGTTCCCGCTTTGATGACAGCGCGCCCGTTTTTCAACGTGACAGTACCCTTGGTGTCGGTTTCCATCAGGTCATTGCCGATGGCATACTCCACCACACCGTCACGCGGTATGCCGTACTTATAGAACTGTACCTCGACCGTGGCCTGCTCGCCCGTATTATAGAGCCAGTCGGCATGATTGGGAACGGTCACCCATAGATAGTCACTGCGATAAGGATAGTTTTCGGCTCTGAGGCCGATGGCCGTCAATAGGCCAAGGAAAACGACAAACAGTTGTTTCATGACAATTGAGTTATTATATTCTTATAATCTGCGCTGTATTACCACTTTTGACCACATAGGTGCCAGGGCGAAGCAAGCCTCGGACAACAGCATAGGGCATTTGGACATAGAGGCGGATGCCACCGACCGTATAGACATCAACAAGGGTTTCAGGGGAGATGACGACATTGATGCCACTGGCGATGGCCGTGACGCGCAACTTGCCATCGGTAAGCAGCGTCGAGGCATCCAGTTCATAGCCCACGCCGCCGTCGTCTACTTTCACGATGAAGTCGCCAGAATGCGTGCCGTTGACTTTGTAAACCGTTATCTCATCGCCGACTTGTAAGTGACGCGTGCTGGGAACAGAGACGAGGATGGTGTCACCGTCGTGCTTGAGGTTCCCCAGCACCGTGAGACACGTATTACCTGATGCTCTCAACTGACAGAGCGTAGTGGCGCCCTGTTTCATCGTCAGGTTCTGAAGAGCGGCGGTGCCGGTAATGGCACCCTTGGAGGCAACGGTTATCTCTCCAGTAGTGATAGCAGTTGTCGAAAGGCTACTCAACTCCAGTGTGCCGCCGTTGACGGTGATGGGCGACGTGCTGCCCACGGTCTTCAGCGTCAGTCGGCCCGTACCTTCCTTGGTGACGGCCTTACCTTTGAAGAGTCCCGCAAACGACATGTCGGTATTGAGATAACCTATCTGATAGGTGGTCTGTCCTTCCAGTACACCATCGGTAGCCGTACCCGCTATTGCACCAATCTTCAGCGTAGCCGTCTGCAGACTGCCACTGCCGCTGGCGTAGTGGGCAATACTGGTGGCAGCATCCACCTTCAGCGTAGCCTTCGACATGTCGGTGACATTCGTCATCAATCGCCACTGGCTGCCCGAGGCGGTGAGGGTGCCCTCATAGTCCTTGAAATTGAGACCGATGTCACAGCGCACATATTTCGATACGAGCGTAAGGTTTCCTTTGCCCTTTACGCTACCATTGATTTTTCCACGCGAGGAGCCTACTATCTTGTTGGTGGTGCCTTCCTGTACGGTGACGACATGGTTAAAGGTTGGTACGGTGGATGTGCTGTTCACATCAATCTGATGCACCTCACCACCTGCCAGCAGCATGGGGGAGCCACTTTTGCCAAACGTTGCATTCCATGCTCCCTGGGCCACGATACCCTTTTTCACGATGAGTCCCGCAAAGTTATTCGTACCGCCATAAGAGAAGTTCAGCTGACCGGCACCATCCTTGACGAGGTAGCCCGTTCCACTGACGGCGCCCTTCAGCGAGAGGGAACTGCTGCTCTGGGTAATACGGATGGTGGCAGTGTCGGTAAGGGTCATCTGGCGGTCAGTGCCCATATTGTCCTTCGAGAGAACGAGCGTGCCGCCGTTCAATTGCAGATTGCCTTTGTCGGCAGCGGAACTGCCGAGCGCACTCTTCTGCCCGCCGTCGTAGAAGTTGGGAACGGTGAGTGTGCCACCATTCACGATGGTCTTGCCTGTATAGTCGCTATACTTCATGTTCAGCGTGACGCTGGCATCCTTGTTGACCGTGAGACCGCCCTCGCCGCTGAGTCCGCCCTCACCGCTAAGGGTGTAGGTGCCGCTGTCGAAGAAGACCCCGTTGGTGACCATCATCTCGTTGACAGTGATGCTCTTCTGTGGTGCTTGCGCATTAAAGACGACGACATCGCCAGCCACAAACGATGTTGCATCGGTGATTATGAAATTCTTGGCCTTATAGTCCCATACCTTGCTTTCGCTCCCTGTCCATACGACATTTTCCTGTGGAGCACGAGTCTCATTAAAAACCAAGACGAGATACTTGTTTTCGCGAACCACGAGGTCGTAGTTGATGCCCTCCAGTCCGCGCACTTTTAGTTTCGTCACGTCGCAGGTCAGGTTCCCACTACACTGGGCCAGCACACATTCACCGGTACCCTTGTCTTCAAAACTAATTGTGATGTAGTTTGTACCCTTGAAGGTAAGGTCGCCCTCCACCGAGAGACAATCCGTGCCACGTTTGCTGAATTCCAGATAGACATTTCCGGGTAGCGTCATGCTCTTCTTTGACACCATCTGTTCAGGTGCGAGTCGACAGCCCTCATAGTTTAGGGCACCCTCGAATGTGATGGTATCCTGAAGGATGGCATTACCGCTCAACGTGCCGCGTGCCCGCAGTTCCACGGGACCGGCTATCTCGCCGTTGACGCAGAGCACGCCTTCGCTGATGAGGTTCTTGCCAGTATGACCCAGGTTGCAGTTGAACGTTACCGTTCCCTGCATCGACTTGACGAGCTGGCCATTGCCTGTTGTACCTGTACCATTAAAGGTATAGTCGTGACCACGAGGAGTCATCAGATAGAGCGTGGTTGGTTCATGGTTCACGGTGATTGGTTCATGGTTGTTTCCCTGCAGGTCGAACATCACACTTTTGCCACTGGCCATCTGGTTGCGCACATCGGCTTCAAAAACAGGAGGAAGCGGCGGCAGTGGCATGTCGCCACCCAGATAGAACCCCGTGTTGGGATGCTGGTAGTAGCCACGTGTGGTACAGTCACCGCTGTAGTGCGGGTCTTGCTGCAGGCAGTAGATGCTGTAGTTGGTAGGCATAGCGGTGGTGTAGCCCACAAGTCCTGTACTGCTATTGTCGTTCTGCTTGGCAAGAATCACCTCCTCGCGCCAGTCGCCCATGATGTCACCCATAAAGGCCGGACGTGTACCTGTGCCACCATGAGAAGCCCAGTTGCTCTCCTGTGAGAACTCTACCAGACGGTCACCCAGCACCTTCGACACCATCATATTGGTGCCCCAGCCACTGCCGCCGGGCGAGTTAATCCACTCGCGCTGCAGGTCGCCGTCCCACCAGCAACCTTCATACATCGAGCCCGAGCGGGTCTGCCCGGTCTTTTCGCCCTTGCAGTCATATACGAACTCATCGGCATAGCTCAGTATCTCATAGCCCTTGTGCGAGGCATCCATGTCGAGACAGGTGCCGCGCCCTACATCATAGACAGAGGGCAGATACCACTCCTTGATATGCTCAGTCGTTCTGGCATCGTAGAGACACTGTCCCAACAGAGCGCTCTGCTGAATGGAAAAACCCTCAAGCCCTGGGCGGTCGGGGTCGATGTCGCTGATAATAAAACGGTCGCCGTGGGCCAGACCGGTGGATACGAACCTGCCCTGTGCCGGATTCACCCCGTAACTGCCCGTCCACAACTCGTCGCAGCCGTCGCCGTCGCCGTCCAGGATACGAATCTGGTGGAACTCGGCACAGAGGGGCTGCTTGTCGTTGGCACTCCAGGTATGACTATGGTGCCAGTTGCTTGCAGTCGCGTCAGCCCAGTCAAAATCCCAGGCCAGCACATAGACATGGTGCAGGCCTCCGCTCTCACGGTCAGCACACTCCATGACGAGCGACGGGTGGATGCCGTCGAGGTAGGCTATGCCGTAGTGACCCTCCATGGCCCCATAGCCAAAATTCATGTAACTGCTGCGGTTGTCGCGGCCATAACTGTCGCGGCCGTCGGTCAGCGTGGCGTAGTTGGCTTCAGCATGATATTTCTCCTCGCCTGTCAGCCCATCGATGATGCTGATGTACATGGGCGGGTTACGCTTCGATTGTGTGCGGTAGTCCGTGATACCGTCGCCGTCAGTATCTGCCGTATCGCTGCCACCCGCGTACTTGCCCCAAGCCTCCTGCTGTTTGTTCCAGAAGCGGGTGCCGTCGCTACTACGGATGATGACTTCACAACGACCGTCGCAGTCGATATCCCACGCCACCACCATATCGTTCTGTCCGCTGCAGATATTCACATTCGGCCCCATGTCCACCGTCCACAGCAGTTCGCCCGAGAAGCGGTAGGCCTGAATCTTGTGTGAAGTGGTAGCCGAGTTGTCGCCGCCCTCCTCGCTGTCGGCCGCACCAGCATATAAACGGTCCGCCACCAAGGCATCATATTCGCCGTCGCCGTCGGTATCCATGGGCCAGCAGTATTTCGTGCGATAGTCGTCACGGTGTATCACGTTGTCGTCGAAGTCAATATTCAGCCACACATTGGGCCACGGCTGCGTCTTGTAGAGGAAAGGCTTGCTCATTGGGCCCTCTACACCCTCGGGGGTGATGGCCGTCACGGCATACTCCGTATTGTTTGCCAGTGACGATGGCTTGTAGTTCGTCACCTTCAGCGGCGTGCTGTTCATCTTCGTATATTCCGTCGCACCCTGTGCACGCCTATATACATTATAGGTGGTACCCTCAGGCTCCTGTGCCAGTTTGCGCCACGAGACAAGGTAGCCCGTGCCCCCCGATGAGGTAACGCTACGGCCGCCAGAGCGATAAACGGCCACCACGCCACGGTCTAATGGCTGCCCGAGCCGCTGGGCAAAGAGCGAAGAATGGGAAAGTACGACGAGCATGACTGCCACAACGATATGCGACCATGCCATCAGAGCGTAGAATTTTGATTTCATTGATTTGTAGTATTAATATCGTAGTAGTTTGTTTGTCGGTGCATAGGTAAGAAATTTCTGCGAAACTCATTACCGTTGCGCAGAAAAATGTGTTATTTCAGGAATTTCTCCAGTTGAGTGGCCTCCTCCTGAAACTCCTTGGGCTTGAAGCCATGACTGGCGCCAGGAATGATATGAAGGCGGGCATCCTTGTAAAGTTTCTGAGCACGCTTTGAATCTTCTATCAGCACCACCTGGTCTTTGTCGCCCTGCACGATAAGTACGGGACCACGATATTTGCCGATGATTTTGAAGGTATTCATGCCGTGAATCTCCTCGAAGAAGCGGCGCCCCATCTTCACGCCCCACAGTTCGGTAACTTCGGGGATGTCCGACAGCTTCGGATAGCGAGCACGCCAGTTCTCAGGGATGCAGAGGGCAGGGAATACAAGTACCAGTTGGCTGACAGCATCCTTCATCTGTGCGGCGGTGAGGGCCGACACCAGTCCGCCTTGACTCTCGCCAATGAGTACGACATGCTGGTGCCCCTGGCTACGGAAGTAGTTGACAATGGCGCGCAGGTCGCTCTGCTCATCGAGTATCGACATATTCAGCGTATTGTTGTCCGACCGGCTGTTCACCGAGCCACAAGGAAAATCGAAGACATAGCACTGATAGCCCAACTTCTGCATCACGTCGAAGTAATTGCGGCCATAGTGATATGTGCCGTTGAAGCCGTGGGATATAATAACGATACCATTAGTTTTACCTGAAGGTGTGAATAGCTCGCCATAAATCTGGCGGTCACCATTCTGAATCCAAAGCGGTTTCACGTTCTTGAAGTCCACGAAATGCTTGGCTTGGATAGTCCAGCCTTGATAGCCCTTAGCTTCCCCGCCGAGGAAGGTTTCGGCTGGGGCCGTCTTTCCCTTCAGTTGCCAATCAAGCCAGTCGATGACCAGACGGGCATAGTCGCCTCCAGACCTCTCCTTATACGTGCCGCCATGTCCCGAAGCCGGATGGTTAGCCCACGCCACGGGCACATGACCGATGCGCTCAAAGTCCTTCTTCGCGTTCCCATAGGCCACGTCGCTCTCGCCGCCCGTCACATATAATATAGGTGTGTGCACCTTCGGCAGCGAGGCACGGCTGGCACCGGCCATCTCCATGTCGCCCATGCCGGCATTCATAATCATCAGCGTCTTCAGGCGCGGGTCGGCGGCGTTCCAAAGCACTTGCGCACCACCGCACGAGTGACCTGCGGCAGCAATCTTCAGCGTGTCGATGTACTGATAGTAATTGCTACCCTTGGTATGTGCCTGCTGCAGCATCCAGTCCAGTCCGCGCTTCAACTCGCTCGACACCGTGGGACTCTGCTTGCGGCTGTCGAGATACGCTTCCATCTCGCCGATGGCCATGACAATGTAGCCGTGCGAGGCTATCTCCGTGAGCATTCGTTCGTAGCCCGCGCTGGTGTCCATGCACCCGCCGTTGGCCCACATCAGCAACGGCAGTGCCCCGCAGCGTGCGTGAGCGTATGCCATGTCCTTCGGGCGATAGACCACGAAGTCCTCCGCGCCCGTCTCTTTCACGGCGATGGCCTTGAACATGCCCGAGCCGCCCTCGTCGATGGTCTTGACCGTCGGCGCCTCTACAAATCCCTCCATGATGGCCGTGGGCTGAGCCTTACTGTTGAAGGCGCCCAGTTTATAGCCACCTGGCAAACATTGGGGCTCCCAGTAGAAGACGCCGCGACAGTGACCGTCGGTCTCGGTCTGCGCCTCACGAACGACGCGGGTCAGTTGGCGACGGCCCTCCTCCATCAGTTCCGGGTGCTGCTCATCGACCTCGAAACCAGTCTCCACAATCATCACGTCACAACCGTATTTCTTGCTGCAATAGCGAATATTGCGCATGCAGTCGGTGATAATGCTGTCGGCGTTCAATTCTGGATGGTCTTTACGGGCCCAATAGGGATAGAGCGACATGCCAATTATATCCCACTTGCCGCCATATTTCTTCACGATGTCGAGGTTCCAGTCGTAGAGCGACTGCTTGTGACCGCGATCCAGATGGATGATGACCGTGCTCTCTGGAAAGACCTCCTTCACGGCATCGTAGGCCGCGCCGATGAAGCCCGCGTACTGCTTGGGATTCTTTTCGATATGCCCCATGGGCCAAAGCATGCCGTTGGCCGTCTCGTTGCCCACCTGTACCCAACGAGGCGTGATACCGTTCTGCTTCAGCAGGTTTAAAACGTCGATGGTATGCTCCCTCACGTCGCGCTTCATCTGCTGGAAACTGTGCCCCTTCCAGGCTGCGGGGATGCCCTGCTGCTTGGGGTCTGCCCATGTGTCGCTGTAGTGGAAGCTCACCATCAGATCCATGTTCAAGGCTTTTACGCGCTTGGCCATGGCAAGCAATTCGTTCTTGTCGCAGTCGCCATGTCGCGGATTCACCCAAACGCGCATCCGGATGGCCGACATCTGATAGTCGGTCTTCAACAATTCCAGGCATTCACGCTCCCGTCCGTTGCGATCATGAAACACCACGCCATGTCGCTCCTGTCCTTGCAGGAATCCTACGTCGGCGCCCTTCACAAAATCAGCTTTCTGTGCAGACAGCCGACTGGGAAATGACAGGGCAATAACAGAAAAGAAACAAAAGAATAATTGTCTCATAATTATATTGTACATGTTAACGTGTTGATATGATTGTGCAAGAAGCTTTGCCGACGGGACTGTCGGCGATGAGGGTGATGGTGCCTGGCTGGTCACACAGCGAACGGACGACGGCCAGCACCTTGCCATTAAAAAGGGGCATCATATCACCTCGTAAGCAGAGCGTCTCGGCGGCATTGCCGTTGTCAACGCCCAACAGTTCGCCAGCTCCTTTCACCTTGAAGGTGATCATCTGGTCTGCCGTTGGTACGGGGCAGCCTTGAGCGTCGAGAGCTTCGACGGTGACGAAACTCAGGTCATAGCCGTCAGCAGCGATGATAGTGCGGTCGGCAGTGAGGCGCAGGGCTGCTGGAGCGCCCGTTGTGGTGCGCGATGTGCGGGCCACCTCCTGACCATCCTGATAGGATATGGCGGTCAGCTCGCCTGGCTCGAAGGGCACTTTCTCCCAAAATGCGTGCAGGCGGTCGCGCGTCTTACTGCTGCGCCCCAGCGAACGCCCGTTGAGCAGCAGTTCCACCTCGTCGGCGTGGTTGTAGTAGGCCCACACGTCGATGCTGTCGCTTGCGTTCCAGTTCCAGTGAGGCAGCAGGTGCAGCACGGTCTTGTCAGTCCATTCCGATTGATATATATAGTACACGTCCTTGGGGAATCCAGCCAGATCGACGATGCCGAAATAAGAGCTGCGCGCCGGCCATCCGTAGGCCGTGGGTTCGCCCAGATAGTCGAAGCCCGTCCACACGAAGGTGCCGGCCACAAAGGGATGATCGCGAACGGCAATCCACCCATCCTGATGCGTGCAGGTTGTCTCCCACATGGCATGGCACATGTCGTAAGCCGTACACTGGAAAGTTTTCTCCTCGTCGAGGACCTCCCCGCCATGCGGCATCACGCGCATCTTCGTCGATGGTTGGAAATAGACGCCCCGACTGTTCTGCGCCGAGACGGTTTCTGAGGCCACGATGGGCATTCCGGGGAACCAAACGCGGAGGGAGTCGTAGCCGAAGTCGCGGTAGTTCAGTCCTAACACGTCCAGACCTCCCGAGGTCATGATGTTGTTTGTGCGCGAGAGCGAATGGTTGCCCGACGTGACGGCGCGTGTGTCATCCATGCGCTTCACCAGTTCGCTGAGGTGTCGGGAGAGCCGTCGGTTGGCTTCCTGCTCCTCGTCGGTCTTGCCGCTCTGCTCATATATCTCGTTGCCGATGCTCCACAGGATGACCGACGGGTGGTTGCGGTCACGCTTGACGAAGTCCGTCAGATCGCGCTCGTGCCATTCGTCGAAGTACGTGGCATAGTCGTGTTTAGCCTTATGGTGGCGCCAGGTGTCAAGAGCCTCGTCCATCACCAGTAATCCCATCTCGTCGCACAGGTCGAGCAGCTCGGGTGCCGGAGGGTTGTGCGAGGTGCGGATGGCATTCACGCCCATGTTGCGCATGATGGTGAGTTGGCGCTCCAAAGCTCTGCGGTGGACGGCCGTACCCAGACAGCCCATGTCGTGATGCAGACAGACGCCCAGCAGTTTCACCTGTCGCCCATTCAGCAGGAAGCCCCTGTCCGCATCCCACGCCGCGGTGCGTATGCCGAAGCGCGTCGCCACCCGGTCTGTCACCTGGCCCTTCACCACAACCTCGGTCACCAGCGTGTAAAGATAAGGGGCTTCGATGTCCCATCGATGAGGATGATGCAGAATAATCGTTCCGTCCTTGTAGGCAGATGCCACCTCAGCGCCGTCAGCGTCCATCACGCGGTGCCTCACTCCGTACTTATCTCCTTTCGGTGACGTCACCTCAGTCTTTACTGCGAGTGTTGCCTCATTGGCCTGCACAGTTGGCGTAGTGATGCACACACCATTATAGGCCACATGCACCTCGCCGGTTGTGACCAGTCGCACATTCCTGTAGATGCCGCTGCCCGAATACCAACGTGAGTTGGGCTGCTGCGAGTTGTCCACCCGCACGGCCACCACGTTATCGCCGCCATCCCGGCGCAGCCACTGTGTCACATCGTAGCAAAACGAGCTGTAGCCGTTAGGTCTGTTGCCCACCTCATGACCGTTCACATAGACGGTCGAGTTCATATACACGCCATCGAACTCCAGCAGCGTACACTTCCCCGCAGGCGTAGCAAAATGCTTCCTGTACCAGCCGATACCACCAGGCAGGGCGCCGCCCCACACGCCAGCCGGATGTTCAGGCGAGAACTCACCCTCTATCGACCAGTCGTGGGGCAGATGCAGTGTACGCCAGCCGCGGTCGTCAAACTCAGGCTGCGCCCATGCCTGCTCATCGCCCAGCGTGAATCGCCAGCTGAAGTTGAAGTCACTCACCGTGCGGGGCGTTTCCCCTGCCACACATATGCTTGCCCACATCAGAACCAAGCAAATGCAAACGAATCTTGCAGCTTTAGCGTACATATACTTTCTTTCCGTTGATGATATAGACTTTTCCGTGCTTCATCTCTCTAACACGCTGCCCTTGCAGTGTATAGATGTGCTTATGAACAATATCCTCGTCATCATTCATCTCGCAGATGCCCGTGAGTTCCGCGGCCGCAGGCACAGGCTGACCGCCAAGCGGGAAGATGCGCAGCGAGGATATGTCAGGCAGTCCGGTGGTGCCGGTAGCGGTTAGTTGCAATATATGTGTGCCTGCTTCTGAAAACTCTATATCCACAGTCTGGTAAGCATTGGTATTCTTCAGGAAATAAATACGCGTGATGCTATCGCCGTCAAACCTTACCTCCGTTCCTCTAAGGGTAGGACTGCCGTATTTGAACGCCAAGCGGTATTTTCCAGCGGCATCGAATTTCAGGTTCCAACGTGCTGTACCACCTTTCTGGTCGCCGTTCTCAATGATGCCGCCGTCCATCTGCGCCGACTCGCCCACGAAGAAGGTCACCGTGTCGGTGGTCTGCGTGTTCTTGGCGTTGTCGGTGGCTTTTGCCCAGGCGGTGTGCGGGCCTATCGTTACATCAGGAATGGTGAAGGCTACAGTATCAACGGTACCCACGGTGGCAAGGTCTTCGACTTTATACGTGCCGACCGTCTTCTTATCGACGTGGAACTCCACGGACTGTATGCGTCCTTTGCGCTGGTGCTGCACACAGGCTTCCATTGTCAGATCGCCAGGTTCCATGGTCTGCTCGGTTTCGGGCGTTAACATCGAGGCCTTCATCAGCCACGCCACCTCGGTATGCTTGATGCCCAAATAGGCATCCATGGCTACCGTGGGGCGTTTTGTGTTCTGGTCCCAGGCACCGAGGTCATAGCCTGCCAATGCTTCGGGTTCCCAGTAGAAACAACCGGGATCTCCGTTCTGTATCAGTTTGTCCATCAGTCCCACTAAATAGTTGTTGGCCTCGATAGGCTTGTTCCAGTAATGCCCGGTCTCCACCACCATAACCTTCGTGCCGTAGCGTTGCTCCAGGTCTTTGATGTTGGCCATCACCTTTGTTATCATCGTGGGGCCATCGAGGTGCGACCAGCGGGGATAGGCCGACATGCCTATCATGTCCCACTTCACGCCACGGCTCTTCAGGGCATCGAACATCGAGCGGTAGAGCGAGTTGTCGTGACCATCGGGCAGGTGGATGATGGTGATGATGCTTGAGTCACAGTCGTGACAGGCCTTGATGCCCGCCTTCAGCATACGGGCGAAATTGTCGGTGCCGCCCTTGTTGGTCTGGCAGGTGGGGTAGAACATGCCGCGCTTCGTCTCGTTGCCTATCTGTGCCCAGCGGGGAGTTATGCCCGCAGCCTGTAGCGCGGTGATGACGTCCTTGGTGTGGTCATACACATCCTGTTCCAACTGCTCCACGGTGTGGTCCTTCCATGCTGCCGGACGGTTCTGCGTGCCGGGGTCGGCCCACGAGTCGCTGTAGTGAAAGCTCAGCATCACGCCCATGCCCTTGGCCTTGGCCCGCTTGGCCATCTTCACAACGTCCTGCTTGCCGCACCAGCCGCCACTGGGGTTCACCCACACGCGCAGGCGAATATTATTTATTCCCTGTTCCTTCAGAATCTGCAGAATGTCCTTCTGTCGGCCGTTCTTGTCGAGCCATTTTGTACCCCAGCTCTCCATCTGCGACACAAAACCCACGTCGGCACCAAAGGCAAAGTCGGCTTCATGTGCCAGACGGTTGAAGATGGTGTCGGTCACAGTTATGGCATGGCTGCTCATTGCCGCCCATGCCAGCATAATCATTAGTAGTAGATTTCGTTTCATTGTAGTTTGTTGGTTAGAAAAATGCGCGGCAAAGGTACGCTTTTCCCAGCAAACGGCGTGTCAGATATGTAACAATCGCATGAAACAATGTAACAAACACGGAAAAAAATCAATACTTGATGACAGAGAAGCCATTCGGGCGCATGACCTCAAAAGCGTACTGGGGGTTGACATTGTGCAGCATGAGGGGATAGCGCTCGCCGGGCTGCATGTCGGGCAGGGCGATGGTTTGTTGATGGCCTGAGTAGTCGGCGTAGCGCAGCTGGTAGCCGCGAAGGGTGTAGGAGGGGATGGTGTTCTTCACCTGCAACACAACCTCGGCGTCTCGGTTCGTGTCGTCGGTGGCATACTGTCCGGCCAGTCCCTCTTGCTTCTTGGCGTTGGCGGGCTTCACCTCCACAATGTCGATGGGCGACATCAGCTGGCGCAGCACATGGTAGGAGGCCTTGGGCGAGAGGTCGGTGTGGCAGACACCGTGGCGGCGGATGCGCCAGCGGCCCAGTCCCTCCTCGCCCATCTGCGTGCGGTAGTCTTGCATACAGAAGTAGATGTAGCCGCTGACGAAGTCCTGCTTTTGCCACTCCTTGATGTGGTAGAGCATGTCGTCGATACGGGTGGCGTCGCCTCCGGTGAAGGCGGGTTCGCACAGGCCGTTCTCAGTGATAAAGAGAGGACGCTCGCCGATGGCCTTATGGATTCGCTCAAAGCGCGCGGGCAGCTCCTCGCGGTTCTTGCCGTGCCATGTGCCGGTATATTCGTTCCACGTCGGGAGGTCGAGCACCAGCGACGGGTCGTTGGCCAGCTCGCGCCATATCTTGTTGCAGAGTACATCGACGATGCGGGTACTGTCGAGGCGACGCACCACGTCGGCCAGTTGCTTCACCTCCTCATGGTTGCCGCCCACCTCGTTGCTGATGCCCCAGCCGTAGATACTGGGATGGTTGTAATAAGCCTCGACCATCTCTTCCAGCGCCTCGTGAGCCACCTGCCGCAGTTCGGGCGTTAGTTGCTTGGTGGGCTGCTGCCACCATGAGAGTTCCAATTGGCAGAGGATGCCCATCTCGTCCATCAGATCGACCATCCGGTGGTCGGGTACGTAATGAAACCGGGTGATGCAGGTGTTCAGGTCCTTCATCGTGCGCACGGTCTTCTCGATAAAGGCTCGCGGCTCGGCCATGCCGTAAGCAGGGTTAGAGCCAGGCATGTCCTCTATGCCCGGCAAGCGCACCCGCTCTCCGTTGAGCACGAACGAGCGCCCCTCAATACGGAAGTCACGGAAGCCGAAATGGTCGGTGAGGGCATCGCTGCCAGGTATCTCAAATGTAAAGTCGTAGAGGTTCGGCTGGTCGAAGTGCCACAGCTGAGGATTGTTGATGGTAACTGTCGTCGAGAACTGAAGCTCATGCTTTCCTTTTTTCAGCGACACCGAGGCATTGTACTCCGTGCGTCCCGTCTGGCGGTTCTTCACCATGAGGCGTCCGCTTAACCTATTGTCTTTCTCGTTCCACAAGCGGATGTCGAAACGCACAGAGCCGTCAGTCGATGGCGTGGCGTGAACATACCTCAACGTCTGCTTACCACTGACATGTAACCGCACCGAGCGATAGATGCCGCCGTCGTTGCTCCAGTCGAACGACCGCTTGTAGGGCAGCGCCTTGTCGGTGAAGGCGTTGGAGGTACGCACCTCAAGGATGTTTGATGTTTGATGGCTGATGTGAGAAGTAATATCGAACGAGAACGGTGTATAGCCCTTGCCCAGGTGTTCGCCCACCTTCTTGCCGTTGACATAGACCACGGCATCGTGATGGACAGCCTCGAAGTGCAGCCGCACCGTCCGTCCCTTCATGTCAGCCGTGATGGGCAGTGTCCGCCTATAGATGGCCTCGCCCGCATAGTCCTCCAGCCCTTCCATGATATTATAGGTATGGGGAACATTGACGGTATAGTCTCTACCGCCAATCGTCATCTGCCACTCGCCATCAAGCGTGATGTCTTGCTGGGCTAATGCTGTATAGGCTGCGCTGACCGTCAGCAGTAATACATGAAGTAGTCTTTTCATCATTATTATTGCCTTATAATCTTATAACTCCTAACCTCGCCGTTTATTGTCTCGCGGACGATGTTGATGCCTGGATATGGCTGTGAGGAGGGAATACCACTGAGATTGTAATAGCATCTATTGTTTGGGAAGTGGTTCGTTTGGTCGTTTGAGATTTCACTGATGCCGTTTGTCTCTCCGATATCACCCTTGCGAACAAGTGACACTTCATCAATGTGACACCAGTCGTTGGCTTTGCCATCGGCATAGAAGCCCACCTCTACCTGACCACCACTGATCTGCAGGTCTTCGATGATGACCTCATGCCATTTGCTGTCGCTATAAGGCATGTCAATACGTGTGATGTCGGTGCCCACCTTGGCATACATATAGAGTTCATTGAACTGACTACCGCTCTTGACGTAGCACTTTAAAGTATAAAGACCGTCCTTCAGCTCTACCACGGGTGTCGACTTCACCGTCTGGCTCACCTTGCGTGTAAAGTCCACCTTGTCCTGGATGTTCAGACAGTAGTTGCCCGTCACCACCTCTCGGTCAGCCGATGAGTTGCTGGCGTTGAGCACAGGCGAGTCGGCACCACCGATGACCACCTTGTTGCCTTTGACGACTGTGGTCTTCCAACCCTTCAGGTCCGCCTGACTGGGTTTGTTGCTGCTGGGAATCTTTACACGGTCGGCATTGAAGAAATGATTCCTCACGTAATTATTTTCATCGCCTACCCACCACTCGCCAGTCTCGGCATCAAGATGCCACTGTGAGAGCGAATTGAAGTAAGGCTTGCCATTCACAAACGAGATGGGACACCACTGGTTGTAACCCTTGCCATTGCCCGCAAAACCTGCCCAGCGGTCGCCGCAGTAGATAACGGTCTCCTGCTTCGTGCCGCGCACGGTATAGAAGAAGCCCGTCTGCGTGACGTGTCCGTAGTCATCGGCCGATCCGGGCATAATCTGCATGTTGTTCGTCGGCGTATAAGGGCCGTAAATGCTGGTAGCCTCCAGATAGTAGACATTCGAGGCGTTCCAGCCGTAGAGGTCGCTCGCGCACACGTAATACTTATTCTTATACTTGAACATGCAGTCGCCCTCGCGCCCGCTGCCCTTGTAAATCTGGTGACAGTCCTTTAGGCCAATCTTGCCGTCGCTACATACGCCTATCTCAGACAGGTAAATCTTACTTCGCCCCTTACCGTAACTGTAGCACAGATAAGATTTACCCGTATCAGGGTCGGTAAAGACGGTCATGTCGCCAGTGTTTGGCGTGCCAATCATACTGGTCATGTCAATCTCGTTGTGACGTACATAGTTGCCTGTCGGTGTAGAGCACGTAGCCACCAGCACATGATCGTTGAACTGAGTCAGCAGGGCGTATTTATTCGCCTCTGGGATGTAGGCCACGCCCATGCGTCCTACCCAATAGGCCCATCCAGCGGCATCGGGAGTGAGCACGTTACGGACGAACTTCCAGTTCACCAGATCATCGCTCACGTAGCAGGTCACGCCGAGGAAGTGCGTCACATTGCTTTTGCTCGGATTGATGCCTTTCGGACAGTAGTCGACGGCCTCCTGATATTTGGCGCCATACCAATAATAATGCTCCACGCCCTGCGCATCGGGGAAGCGGAAGATGCCCCCACCCTGACTGTAGATGTAACTGCCGGAGGTTGTCTTCCAGAACGTGTCGTTGTTGATGACATTGTCGGCCTGCGTTGATGCTACAGCCAGCAGAGCGAAGAAAAATGTAAGTAATCGTTTCATATTTGTTGTAGTAGTTTGTTTTCGGCTGCAAAAGTACGAATAATGCTTAAAAGTGTCTTTCACTGTTGTAACTTCTCGTTGAAATTATGTAACTTTGCGCTGTTAAAGACGATGAAACCGATGAAACTTTACTATATCTGGCTGTTTTTCCTCATGCTGCTGTCCATAGAAGGGACGGCGCAGGAACAACGTAAACTGGCGTTGCCACGCTTGGAACAGCTGTCGTCGCAGCATGTGACGCAGGTCATACAAGACTCTGAGGGTTTTCTTTGGTATGCCACTGAGGGCGGCGGTGTGTGTCGCGACGACGGACGGCAGATGATGGTATTCCGCAGCGACGCGGAGCACCCCGACCTTTTAGGCAGCAACGACGTGGCGAGCATAGCCGCAGCGGGAAGGTACATCATCATCGGCACCTACCACGGAGCCAGCATTTTAGACAAGCAGGACTATAGCATACGCCGACTGACGGAGGTGGATGACAAGAGGGTGGATGACATCATCGTCTCGGGGAAGAACGGCCACTGGTGGCTTACATCCAACAAGAAAGTCTATGAATATGCTGACGGCAAACTGCTGAACACCTATCCCGTCGGCGACAAGTACATCTTCCGCCTGCGTGAAGACTCATCGGGACGGATATTTGCAACGGAGTGGGAAGGCGGACTGCTGCAACTGAAAGACGGTGAGTTCCAAAGAGTCTCCAGCCGTGTTGAACTGGACAGCATCGACTTTCGCCGTGTGACGACCGACCGCCAGGGACACCTGCTAGTAGCCGACGGCTTCGGGAAAGGCTATGCCTTGGAAGGAGGAAAGAATAGAAGAATTGAAGGATTGAAGTTTGGGTTTGACGGACAGATTCTGTCAAAAAGTGAAGCCAATGCCATCCGCGACTCCCTTCATCTGTCAGAGCGTCCCACTGCTGTTGCTACCGACCACGAAGGCACCCTTTGGTTTAGCACCGGCAAGAATATACGCTGCAAAATAAAAGATGCCGAACAAATCGTTCTCCCAGAGACAAAGGATGTATCTGCTATGGTCTTCACAAAGGATGGCACCCTGTGGCTTGCCACTATCTTTGGCACCATCATGACCTATAAGGATGGTCAGTTTCTTACCGATGAATACGCCTCAAACGAATATGGCGATGCCGTGGTAGCCCTGCAGACAGACAGCATTGGACGCCTCATCATCGTATACGACCGCTATGTGCGCCTCTATGACCCCACTAGGCAAACGCTCCGCCAACAAAGCATCGAGGACGATGGTATCTATCGAATCGAACTGCAGGAGACAGAGCCCGGCAAACGCTGGACTCAGCCACAGCATGAAGTCGCGGCGTTGATGCCTCTGTGGATATGGTGGTTGATAGCTATCTTGCTTCTATTCTTGATTGCACTCTCGGGCTACATCCTCTTCCTCCGTCGTCAGCGCCAGCATTTCCTGGCTGTCATGAAGAAAGAAACAGCAACGCCGGAGCAGACACAGGAAGAGCAGATGGTGGAAGAGCTACCCAACCTAACCGACAAATGGCTACAGCAAGCTATCGACTATGTTGAGAAGAACATTGCAGATGAACACTATAGTGTAGAACAACTGAGCAACGACCTCTGCATGAGTCGCATGACCCTCTATCGCAAGATACAGTCGGCCACAGGTCAGAAGCCAACGGAGTTTATCCGCACCATCCGCCTGCGCCGTGCTGCCGAACTGCTGCGCGAAGGCCGCCTGACCATCACCGAAATCAGCTATGCTACCGGCTTTTCATCCGTCAGCTACTTCAGTCGCTGTTTCCGCTCGATGTACAGTGTTTCACCAACACAATTCGTTGAAGCCTTAAGAAACGAAAAATAATTACTTGGTACCTACATGGAAGTATTCGAAGTCGGCAATGCCGCCAGATTGCTGGGTGGCGTAGTGGAACAGGGCAAAACGATAGCCGCAGAAGTCGGGCCAGTCATAGTGCATCTGTAGGGTGTCGCCGATGCTCTTCCACTCTTTGCCATCGAGACTATAAGAGAACGTTGCCTTATCAGTACGGTCACGGAAGTCACAAAACATACGAAGCCAAATCTTACTTCTTCCATCATCTATCTTACATCTTGCAATCTCCTTGCCAACTCCATCGCCTTTGTCCATCGCCTTCTGCATGATGACATAGAACTGTCCGTTCTCCTTCTTCACGCCCACAAAGCCGTAGCGGTTCTGGAAACAAGAAAGTCCTGCAACATCACCATTTTTCAACTGTGAGAAGTCCATCAGCACCTCGCCCTGACAGGTGGGACCAAAGACGCGCTGAGTCAATGTGTTGCGGGCCTCACGAATGTGCTTTACCACAGCGGTAGTCTTCAAACGTAACCAGCCCTTGCGCTCAGTGAGGCTCCAAGCGTTCTTGTCGGGCACATGGTTCCACTGCCACACAGACTTCAACCACCCCTGCTGCTTGTTGCCCAAGATGCTGTTCTCCCAGCGCCAACCGAAGCGGCTTTTGCTCTTCTTGGGTTTCCATGAGTTGAACTCATCGCTCTGCACGATGCCGATGCTCTTTTGTGCGGGCAGGTCAACGATGTAAGGTGTGGTCATATTCTTGCCTTCGGGCAACTCGGCAGTAGTCTTGCCTGTGCCAGCGATAGGCCAGCCGTCTGCGCTCCAAGTCATGGGCAGCCATACGGGCATGCGGCCAACACTTCCATAGTCCTTGAAGAGTGTATGCTGTTCTCAAACTTCTTGGCAAGTGATGATATATCTTTAGGGCTGACAGCGAACTTTTCGAAACCGTCTCTAGCCAACACAAGTTGTGAGAGTGCAATTTCCCTCATATTGTTAGCATGGCCTAGAAGTCGTAGTACGGGATAGAATGGCAGGAAGAAATACTGCATCGTCTGGATGTGCTTTTGTCCCTTGGCCCATTTCATGATGGCAGGTCGCAGGGCAAAGGCTCGTCTGAATCCCTTGGTCTGGATCTCTGCTTCCGTCTTGCTCTTCACCTGCTGCCAGAACTGCTTGCCGTCAGATGATGTTCCAGCACCACTAAGATAAATAAAGGTCATGCGTTCCTTGCCTGGCATAATGTCAGCGAAATGCAGGGGAATCTCCTGTGATATCTGTACATATACATCTTTGGGCGTTCCGACAGACGTGATACCAGCAATGAAGAACACTGCATCGTAACCTTTGAAATGCTCGTCGCTTTCCTTCAACTGCATAAAATCCGAAACCAAATATTCCTCCAGTTTCTCATGCTTGATGCCTGTGGCCTTTCGGCTGACAGACAATACCTTCTCAACCTCCTTGACCTTCAACAATTCAAGTAATGTTCCTTCGCCAACATAACCTGTGGCTCCTGTTAGTATTATCTTCATTTGATCTTATTTTTAATTCAAATTGTATATAATAGAGTAGTTTTGACTTGTTTTCACACTTCTATTTCCACTTGCTGTATTGATTTATTATTATCACAAGCTCCGCAGTTGCTGCATCCGTTGCAGGTCATACGACTGCCACAGGTGTTGCAATGTTCACGAAAGAAGGGTTCAGGCGTGATTACATCTGTTCCAAACAGCGTACCTTCCGGCATTCTTAGAAGCCTTGGAACTTTACGACCTTGATAACTCAATCCCGAAAGAAAAGCCTGCTTGCTCTGTGTGCGTTTGTCAGGTATGCGATATATTTTTCCATCCTTCACAAAGACGGTGCCCGTCTCGATGAAGTCAAAGGTCACATCGTATCTCCGGCATTGGTCACTCAGTTGTTTTACCCATTCATAGTGGCAAGGACGCGCACCATCATAGTTCTCACCACCACATAGTACCTCTTCTATAAGACCTGCCCGCAGGTATTCTTCTGCATCGACTGGACCGATATAGGGAGCAACCATAAACCCACGGTGTTTGGCAGGTGTTTCAACAAGAATAGGTAAACGCTCGTCGGCTCTCGTCTGATTCTCAGTGGTCACATTGAGCATCACGTTATCGTAACCATCGCCCCAATCGTCTGGCAGACAGTCGGTAAAACGTTGTGGACGTTTCGTTAGCAGTCGAAAGAATATGTCTGGACGTTGGCGGATAATACTCCATGCTTCATCACGCCATTGATCGGCTTCCTCTACAAAGAAGTCTGTGGAAAGCCCGACATAGAGCGTCATTCCTGATGGCAGCTTAAAATGTCCGTTGCGCCTGCGCTGGATGGGCATGGCGAAATTCACCGTACGGAAAACGTGCGAAGTGTCCAGGCCGCGCTTGCTGTCAAGAAAGTACATATAGCAGTGCGCACAGCCCTCGCTCACCTTGTGGCAACCATGCCAGGGATTCCATATAATCATTCCGACAACTTACTTACATTTCACTATTGTTTGTAACTATATACGAGCAGTATTTACTGAGCAAGTTGGACAATGGCAAATCTCCTTTCTTATATCGGTCAGCATCAAGTTTCAGAACTCTTTCGCAAATTGGTTTCTTTCCCTTGAATTTGGCTTTCAGATACGGAATTCCATTCTCTTCGACAATGTTTACATCAGTGAAGAACTGCGTCAAGTCCTCTGCATCATAGACGATGGAGTAACTTGGACGCTTGGCACCAGGAATGTCCTCTATTAGGATATTCTTTTCGACAAGGTCCTGTATATCACGTATGGCCGTATCCTTAGAACATTTTGCCAATGTTGCCCAAGTCTTTGACGTTATCTTAGCCTCGTAACCATCAAGGAAGAGGTTGAGCATCAAGGTCTGACGCTCAGTCATAGGCACAGACGAAGCTTTCTGCCAGAAGAAACTCTTGTTCAAGATTGTGGTGACGATGGTGTCTGCCTCGTCAAGTGCATCCACCATTTTCTGCATGTACCACACCAACCACTCCGTTATATCGCCATCGCCATGCTGCATACGCTCCAGAATCTCGTAGTAGTGATTCTTGTCCTTGTTAATCTGTGATGAAACATTGTAGAAACGGAACTCGCTCTTCTCACCACGAGCAAGCAGCATGTCTGAAAGGATGCGGGCCAACCGGCCATTGCCATCCTCGAAGGGATGAATGCTCACAAACCAGAAATGGGCAATGGCAGATCGAATAACACTATTCACCGGCTCCTCACCATCAAACCATTTAAGGAACTTTTCCATCTCCTCTTCAACACGGCCTGGAGAAGGAGCGATATAGTGAATCTTTTCGCGCCCAAACATTCCGCTGACAATATGCTCCTCGTTTGTGCGGTACTGGCCAATTTCGATCTGACTTCCTTCACTGTAGCCTGTTGGAAAGAAAGCTGCTTGCCAAGCACACAGCTTCTCTTTACTGAGGGTCATGTCATAGTGCTGTACCGCTTCAAGCATTACACCAACAACAGAATCGACATAATGCGATGGCGCAGTATATTTCACGTTCTCAATCCCAAGTTTTCGGGCAATGGAAGAACGAACCTGATCAACGTTCAGTCGTATACCTTCTATCTCCGAAGAATATACTACATCGTATGTCAGATTCTCAGCCATCGCACGGAGTTTGCTGTCAAATCCCAACGAACTCAGCCTGCCGTAAAGCAAGCCCTGCTTACGGAATACTTTTTCCTGAAGGAGTGACACCTCAGAAGCATCCCAACGGAAGTCCATCCAATTGTCTCTTTCGTGTATATACATATTGCATTCATAATTAGTGCGACAATATAATACCCATAACGCCGCAAATTCTGCGGCAAAGATACTAAATTAATGTCGAATAGCCAAACAAATCTACTAAATAACGCATAATTTGCGCCGTTTTAGCTCTGCTTTCGTCGGAAAACACCATTGTAACTAGCAATTCTTGATATTATTCCATACGTACTAACACTCATATCTCCTATTGTAGCATTCGCTGGTACAGTTGAACTTTTCTCTTATCGAGATTGGTTATCTTTATTTGAACTTTGATGGGACGGGGGATGTCATCAGACAAAGACGAAAGAAGCCTTGTTATTACCTGTTCAATATTGGTGAATCCAGAATCCTCGATTGTAGATACACATTCACCACTGATGAATGCCTCTCCGCGGATAAGATTGTACTTCGACATCCTCTCAAAGGATTTACCGGAATCTTCATGATTGTCTATATCTTCATTGCTGAAGAAAATATAGTCTATGACTTTCTCATTCAATTCCCATGCCGGCGAGTAATCTATCTTTGTATATACTCTTGCCATCTTGTAGGTTGAGTGATTGAGTGCAAAATCAACGTCACCAAGGGACGCACCGCATCCGTTCTGTGCTATCGTTGCCCATGAATGACGGAAGGAATACAGGCTGGCATGGAAGTCTGGCGAGACTTTCTTGCAGATTTGACTAATGCCAGCATTCACATTGGCATTGAATGAGTCTGATGTGCTTAGGCGGTCTTGAAAGTCAAACAGCCAGGGAGATTCCATGTTTTTGGACATGTATTTTTCGAATGTGGGCTTTATAAATTGTGGCACCCTTATCTCAAAGTATGCATTATCGGAACGGGATTTACTTGTTTTTCTTCTGTTATAGTGGAAAATGCCATTGTGATACTGACTCTTTTTCGAAAAGAATAAATCAATGCTATTGATACCACACATGCAGAAACTTATCAACGCAACATCCTGACCAAGTTCCTGGAGCGGATGCGTAAATCTGCTGAAGTCGGGAACAACGGCGAAGAACCTGCGAAGCATATTGGGGCTTATCGCTCTTTTGTTTGGTGTATCTTCTTTAGGGATTGTAATCTTGGGCCAAGGGTTTGTGATTAACTGAATACCTCTTTCTTCATCGTTGTACTCCAACATGGCAGCTTTGTGAATCTGTCTGATGTTGATTGGGTATTTGTTTTTAGACCTTGCCGTCTGGGAAAGAGAGTATATCCATCTAGAAAGGAATGAGTATGTCAATTGTGAAAACATGACCTCATTACCACCTGCAAATTTCTCCAAGCTATAAAGTGCCCACTTATAGTCGCGTGAAGTCCTTTCCTGGCCTCTGGCTTTCATCTTCTCTATATGCTTACGAGCGTACATTGAGAACGATATTCCATCCTTACCTTTCTGAATATAGTCCACAATTTCCTTGACCGTCCAGTCTTGTGTGTCAATCCTATTCAGAGTGTTGTAGTATTGATCAATCAATTTTGAGGTTTGTTGAATAACGAAAGGATCAAGAATATCC
>Ga0326512_10000982_pt1 | contig 23361 bp, 31 predicted proteins | sample 1_2617_0518_D_FD_203652 | JGI IMG/M metagenome (GOLD analysis project Ga0326512, IMG submission 203652) | Bovine rumen microbial communities from UC Davis, California, United States - 1_2617_0518 | ecosystem: Host-associated > Mammals > Digestive system > Stomach > Rumen | place: USA...
CAGCGTGTTAAATTGTCGCTTAAAACATTTATAACTTCCTGCCGCCTTGTTCCTTCGTCGCTGGAGAGTGCAAGAGCTATAACCTGGTCGCTTACGGCTTCCGGCACATCCAGCAGCTTGTTCATAAGCTGGTCTACAAAGCTGAAAAGCCGTGCTACAACAAAGTCTTTTGGTATTTGCAGCATTCGTCTTTCTTGTGTTTTTTGTTCGCGCTCGTCGGCGGCTGTTAAATCTCGCAAAATTTTTGCGTAGTCACCAATGCCCTTTACATCGCCGTAGTGTTTAATTAAATCGCCAATCGTCATGTTCAACATGGATGCAGCTTTGTTTTGCGCTGGCACTTGTTTTAGATCTTCTTTTGTGTTTCGCTCCGGCAAAGGAAGGGCTGTTGCAGGGCTGTTTTGGATTTCTTCTGTTGCCTGGTTTAAAGTTCGCTCTAGTTCTTTTGCTTGCAGGGCCGCTTTTTGTTTTTCTCTATGCTTATCTAAATACGCACGGTTCAGCGGGTTATCAGTGTCTAGTTTGCCGCCGCTGTTTAGTATGAGAGTACCATTTTTTATTTTTCCACTTATGGCCATGCGCGAAACGCCAGCCATCCGCGCAAATTCCGCCGCTTTTACTTCCATTACAAAAATTGTAAATGTTGACAATATAACTCGCTATACCAATGTAAACTTTTTGTAAACCTAGCACAGAACATGGCACACAAAAAACAAAACGCACCCGCCGCCGCATAATTGCATATAGGTGTGGGGGTTTCCCAGTACCTTTTTATTGATTTCTTTTTTATTTGCGGTCGGTAAATATCGGTAAAACAATTAAATATTTTGTTGGTAAAGTAGTAAAAGAATTTTAGTAAGAGTTTACAAACTTTTTTCTGAAACAAAAGTTTAATGCTATGTAAAAATTTTTTATTAAAAAAACTTTACACAAGTAATATAAATTGCTTTACCATTTTACTATTAAAAAACTTCTAAAATATTGTATTATATAGAGTTATAAAGTAAAGTAAAATGTAAACTTTTGAAAATAAAAAAAAAAGAGAAAAAAATCATTTTTCATTTTTTTTGATTTTTTTTCTCTTTTTAGGTAGGTAAAATTTTTTTTAAAAACAAAAACCGCCACAGCGTTAATCAAAAAGTTTTTCTACAGCATCGCCAGTAGAAGCAATGTGCGCAAGTCCGTTTTCAACAGAAAATTGCGTATAATAATCAGTCATTGCAATGTTGGAATGGCCTACAAGTTCGCGCACCAATTCGCCAGATAGGGTTCTGCGCATTTGTGTTATGTATGTATATCTTAGCGAGTGTGGGCTTAATTTGCGCCCTTTTTGTTCTATTCCAGATTTTAAGATTGCCATAGAAAAAGATTTTTCTGCCTGGTCTATTCTGATTGGTAAATTATTACAGGTAAATAAAAAATCATCATTTGTTTTATTTTGTTTTAATATATAGTTTTGAACTTGTTTTATCACATTTTCTGGAAGTAAAACTATTCTTGCTTTTGTATCTAAAAGAGAACCTTTTTTATTAAAGTTTGTCCGCATTCCGTTTTTCTTGCAGAATCCGTCTATGACAAGGGCTTTTTTGTCAAAAATAAACTGCCGGGGGGTTAACGCTCTTGCTTCACTTAGGCGCAATCCTGCAAAAATGCAGCAGGTGAAAAATAAAAACATTGTTTCCGAATCAGTATAAGGATTTGAAAAATTTTCTTTTAGAAAAAGCTGTTTTAATTCAGCAGGGTAAAAAATATCTTTTTTCCGCGACTTTGGCGCGAATGCCGGAAAGTTTGGACGCATTACCTTTACCCCGTACCATACAGCTTCATCAAAGATTTCGCCAAAAATGGAAATATACCTGGCTTTCCATGAACCAGACTTCTTTAAAGAAAAAAGATAGTTCCCGACTTGATCCACTGTAATGTCGGTAATGCTATAATCGCCCCATTTTTTTATAATATGATTTATATAAATCCTTCCGTCTTTTATCGTTTCTTCCACAATAGAGCGGCCTAATTGTTCACGGCGCATAAGGTGAGGGCTTCCAGGAATGTACATATTATTTGCAATGTCTTTTATAAGCGTTGATTTTTCTTTTATTGCTGGCAAACTTGAAACAAAAGCTAATGCTTCAGATTTTGTTTTGCAATTTTTGCAGATTTTTTGTCTTTGAATGTTACCTTCTTTGTACCAGTAATAATATCTTCTTGTAGATTTTCCGTTTTTACCAACAACTGTTTTTTGGAAAATATGATATTCCATGTCGAAAACCAACCTTTTATTTACATTTTATTAACATTTTTTAGCAGCTTTTTGGCTGAATTATGCTAATTAGTAGTAATATAATAGTTTAATTATCTTTATTTTCGGCTAATAAAAACAATGTTTTAAGTTATAATCAATTACACCGTTTTTGCTAACCTTTGCTAAACAAAGATAGAAGTAAATATATAAGAAAACAATTTTGCTATAAATTGCTAACCCTTTATATTTTTATTAACATTTTTATTAACATCTTCCGCAAGTGCAGAAACCATAATTTCAACATTATGTTTTGCGGAATCGTCTAATTTTTCTAAGCTGTTTATCAGATCTTGATATTTGCTTGTTAATGAACTTTCATTTCCGGCAATAAGCCAGTCGCAAGTAACATTCATGTATTGCGCAAGTTGCCAGATAAAGGCCCCGGATGGAATTTCTTTTCTGTTTCTCCAGCCGTAATAAGTGGCTTTTGTTTTTTCGCCATTAAAAGCATCGTGCATGAGCGCGTCTATTGTTGTGTTATTGTCTTTGACCCATTGTTTTATTCTGTCAAAAAAAGTTTCGTTTTCCATGCAATTATTTTCCGTTGTGCTTATAAAAGACTTCTACAATGTCATTTATTAGAGCTGCGCTTTTTAAATCCAGCTTGTCTATTTGTGCTAAAAGTTCTTTGTATTGCGAATATTTATCATAAAAATTTTCTGGCTCTGTTTTCGGCTTGTTTCCTACCAGTGTATCTAGCGAAACTTCCAGCGCATCCGCAACTTTTTGAAGTTCGCTTAATGTCGGATTTGGATTGCCGTCTTTTGCAAACCATGCTTCAAGCGTTCCTTTTTTCACGCCGCTTCTTTCCGCAAGTTCTGCATTTGTAAAACCGCGTTTTTTCTGAATCTCTTTTATCGTTTCCGCAACCATATTCACGGTTATTGTATCGGAAAAACAAAAAATTAAAAATAGTAAAAATACTTAAAAAAGTTTTTTTATAAAAAAATATTGTAAATACTATTGACAAACCCAATTAAAATTTGGTATATCCGAAGTATGAAACAGAATTATAATTGTGTTACAGCTAAATACAACATTACTGTAACCGTGTCTGAAAAAGAATTAGCAGCAATCGACCGTTATTTACAGCCTTTATGTGGCAAGCGTGGGCCGTTTATTCGGCAGATTATTCTTGAAAAAGTTGGCTATAAGCCAGAAGAAGAAAAACAGCTGGAGCGTAAAGTAAATTGACTAAAGAAGAACTTGCGCTTGCGACTATCGAATTTAAATTAGACCAACTCACACAAAAAGTTGAAAACCTTACTTCAGCTACTGAAAAAGGGAAAGATCTTCCCGAATGGGTTAGCCTTGCGTTGGCTGTAGAAAAAAAAGGCGGCTGCTCTTTAGCAACATATCGCACCCGGTATTATTTGCAGCCTTGTTGCGGAACAAATAGCAAGTTAATTGGCGGCGTAAAATCTTGGCCTAAAGCTGATGTAATTGAATGGCTTGCTGTAGATGATTCAATGCTTGAATTGTATGCCAGGAAATACGGCATAAAAGTAATCAAACATTGACAGGGAGGGGCTTTTGTATAAAAAAGTTTTGAATCCAAAACCGCACCGCAACAGGTATTGCCGCCCGGTTTATGTAGACGGAATTAGATATTTTTCTCTTTGCCAGGCTGCAATAGATTTTGAATTCAGCTATTACCAGTTTTATACAAAAGTTATGAAAAATGACGGCCCGGTTACTTACAGCGGGCATAGTGTAGTCTTAGAAAGTTGGATAAAAAAACACCCGGAATATAAACTTCCAGAACCAAAAGGAGATAAAGACAATGAGTGATTTGAACGCAGTTTATTTGCAGGGGCGGCTTACAAAAGATGCTTCAGTAAATTATTTAAGCAATAACAGTTGTGTAGTAACACTTTCTTTAGCAGTAAATAAAGATTATCGCAATCGTACTACTAACGAATGGGAACGAACAACCAATTTTTTTGATGTAAGTTATTGGGGTGATTCTGCAAAAAAAAACTTGCCCGAATACACAAAAGGTCGTGAAGTTTTGGTAGAAGCAGAATTGAAAACTTCTTCATGGGAAAAAGACGGTAAAAAATATTCTCGCACGGAAATTCGTGCAAGTCGTGTTAGACCATTGCGCAGACCAGGTGAAGGAAAAAGAACAAATAACGAACAGCCGCAGAATTCATATTCACAAGCCCCCGGTTATACAAGCGCACCGCCGCAGGCTCCAAACTTTGACGATATGCCGCCGGATGATATGGCGGACGAAGGAGACCCGGAAGGCATTCCGTTCTAAAAACTTTTTATAGTGTTTTTTTTGAAAAACGCTTGACAGATTTCTAAAAGTATCGTAACATATACTTGTAAACGGTTGAAAGTATCGTTTACAAAGGAGCAAACAAATGATAATAACAACGACTAACAAAAAAGGTGGCACGGGGAAAACTACCCTTAACACCTTGCTTGCAGAGTTTCTTTATCAACACGGCCAAAAAGTGTTGATAATCGGACTTGACCCAAATTGCAGTATTTCCGAAGTTTACGGAAAAGTTCTGCAAGACCAGAATTCAAAACTTCTTCTTACAGGCCGTGAAGTTCAGCCGTATTTGCTTAAAGAACATACAAGCGGCGGAACACTATCAATCATTCCAGAAGATCTTGATTTGTCTATGCTTTCAAATGTGATGGACACAAAATTGAAACATGAGATTAAAAAACAAGGCTTTGCAGAAAAATACGACTATATCATCATCGACCCGCCGGGAACCTGGAACGCACAGACCCGCAACGCTGTTTTTGCAGCTGATACAATCATTGTAAGCGGCAAATGTTCGCCGCTTGACTTCAAAGCAACACTTCAGTACATGGACACATTGCAGGATTGCTGCCTTGAATCAGAAGTTTTTGTTGTCTGCAATGCTTACAACAAAAACCGTGACCCTGGCAATATTTGGGAACAGTACAAAAACACTTTTGGCGATTTTATGATTGAAAATCCTATTCCGCTTGTGAATAGCTTCCAGAAGCTCGTTCAGAATCCAAATTATAAAATCCCTGTAACTGTAGAAAAGCGCATGATGAATTTTATTCAGACTGTAACAGGCAAGGAGTGGGCATAAAATGGCAAAGTTTTCAAACAACAATCTTTCAACAATAAAGATTCCGCTTGAACAAATCCGCGAAGAAAGCGGCAATGTTCGCAAGGAATACGACTGGCAGGAAATTGAAAATCTCGCAAAAAGTATTCAAGCAAACGGCCTTCTTAATCCTCTTACGGTAAAGCCGGGCGTAATTGAACCGGGCTTAGGTAAGAATGTTTATGAATTGATTTGTGGCCATCGCCGTTTACGCGCTCTTGCACTTTTGCAAAAACAGGGCGTTGATGTTGGCCTTGTAGAATGTTGCATCCGAACAGGCGATACATGGACGCTGCAAATGATTGAGAATATCCAGCGCACAGATTTGACCGCCCAGGACAAAGAAAACGCAATCCGCGAAATGCTCGCCAAAGGACTTTCCCAGAAGGAAATAGCGGAACTTCTTTCAAAACCAATCAGCTATGTTTCTGACATTGTGGCAGGAACGAAAGTACGCGAAAAGGCAGAAGCAGCGGGCATTGATACAAGCTCGCTGAAAACTCGCGCCCTCGCACAGCTTAGAAGCGTAGATGCAGAAGATTTGCCAGGCAGAGTGCAGGAACTGAACGAAGCGGGCGGAACGAATGCTGCCGCAACAAAAATTCTGCATGAATACAAAGACGAAAAATCAGACGATTCAGAAATTAAAGTGCCAGATTTTGAGGAAAGTACGATAGAGCCAGCTTCAATATCTGAATCTGATTTTTACGAATCTGAAAAAGAGACAAAGCCGACTACTCACGTGAGTAGTAAGCCTAAAAATTGCGAACTGTTTATTTGGCTGAATTACGCAACAGCGGACAAAGAAAGTTTTCTTTTAGGTCTTGAACAGAAGCTAAAAAAGGTTGCACCAGATACAACGCTTTGTATACAAGACTGTGGGCGTGTTTTTGAAATTTCCGGTTTGAAATATGACCCCGGTTTACATCGGTTGATTTTCCTTTCGGACAATCCAGACTCAAAGACTTTGGGGTAACAAATGAGCGAACCGCAGAAAGCCAAATGGCACTTTATTTATTCAGAAACTTTAAAACAGCGCATTGCCTATGATGAAGTATCCGGCTGGCTTTTCTGCAAAGATGGCACAAAATACAGTCCGCAGGAATTGGCAATTATGACTGACAACTGGCAAAAATCGCATGAAGTACCGCTGGCAGTTCATTTGCTGAAAAAAGAATTTGGCGGCGAAATTGTATCATGCACAGAAAAATAGCAACGGGGGGGGGGCTTTTGCCCCTATGTGAAATAAAATGGACTTTTCAAAATATAAAAACAGCTTATTGCAATATCTCCAATACAAGGGCATTGAAGCCCAGCGCGGCTTAATCCGTTGCTTTAATCCGCAGCACGAAGATAAAAACCCCTCTTGCGAACTTTTTGAAGACCACTTCAAATGCTATTCCTGTGGCATACATGGCGATATTTACGACGCTGTAGAAATCTTGCAGGGCATAACAGACAAAGCCGAACAGTTCAAAGAAATAGAACGTACTTTTGGCGGCGCATCAACAGCCCCTGTTTTGCCTAAAAAATCCGCTCCAAAATCACGCAAAACAGAAGATTTTGCAACTGATCCAGATTGTGTTAAAAAGCTGGAAGATTATTTCAAACGCCATAAATCACGCAATGAAGAAGTTACAAAGTATTTAAATCGTCGTGCGCAGATTAAAACAAATAATCAGCTTCAATCATACCCTGTTGAAGTGCGCGACCGCATGGTAAACTATTTTTTCTACTGGCCCGGCTACACCATCGCCGAAGCTGAACTTGGCTGGCGGACGCTCGTTGGCGCGGGCATCCCCGGACGCAATCCCGAAAAAGGAAATAAAAGTCTTTGGGAAGCAAGCGGCGTAGTTTTTAAGGGCTTTTCTGGCTTTAAGCTCAATTATTATTTAGGCGGCAAAAGCAATAAAGTAAATACAAAAGGAATAAGCCCTTTTCCAATGCCAGGACTTTTGCCAAAAGAAAAACCTGTTGTTTTTGTTGAAGGTGAATTTGACGCTATCGCTTGCCGTGCAGCTGGAATTGAAAATGTATTTTCAACTTGCGGCGTAAACGGTCTTACAGAACCAAAAGCGCAGGAATTTATTATTCCTAATAACATCCCGGAAATTACATTCTTTGCAGATAAAGACAACGCACAGAATAATTATATCGGTCAAAAAATGTTCGGTTTAATGCCTTTTGCCGAAACCGACAAATACAAAACAAGCATTCCCGAAAAACTCTTAAAAGCTGGATTCAAAGGACAAATCAAAGTTGCAATTTTGCCGGATAATGTGCCATATAAAGACACAGACGAAGCAATTCTTGCAGGTCGTGCAGACCTTGTTATTGAAGCAATCAAAAATGCGCAGCTTTATAAAACGCCGGAAGTAAAAAAAGAGATTCACGGCACTTTATGGCTTGATTATGATACATTAAGCATCAAACGCTTGCGCTCGCTTCTTAAAAAAGTTGAATATAACTCATTGGACGAAGAAGATACGGAACTTTTTGCGCTTGCTTGTGTTAAGGCTTGCAAAAACAAAGAGACAATAAACGAAATCTTAAAATGGGGCGAAGGCAATATAACTGTTAAGCAGCTTGAAAAGAAATCAAATATTACCCCTTATTTTATCCTTGAAATATGCGAAAAGTACGGCGTTTCAAACTACTTGCGCCGTGAACTTGAAAAAGCACTCATTCCGGCAAGTGAAATCTTGCGCAACATAAAAGAGCAGCAAACCATTGTTTCTATTGATTATGACAAAATGGAAAATGATGTTAATTTCTTGCAGTTCTTAAATACGCAGGGTGTACGCTCTGCCGCTCTTACAGTTGCATCCGTATTGCAGGGCCGCTTGATTTATGTTGAATGTGAAAAACGCTGGTATTTTTTCAACGGTCATGTTTGGGTTCGCGAACCGGACGCACCAGGCGCAGCTTATACAATCCTGCTTAATCTCATGCTTAAATATCTTGAAAAGCATTTTGATAAAAAAAGCCTTATAAACGACCTTGTTAAAAAGTTGGAAGGTCGCCGTTTCCGTGTAGAGCTTGCGCAGGATTTGTCCGGCTTAAAGCCCGATGTATTCCGTGAAAATGTTCCTTTTGACGGCCCGCAAATGCGCGAAACGCTCACACTTTTAGATTGTGTAGTAGACTTTTCTGGTAAAGAAATCGAATATCGAAAAAGCCGCCCGGAAGAATACCGCCGCGAAATGCTGCCATACAAAGAAGAAGAATTACGCAAAGCTGGAAAGCCAGAAAAGTTTTTGGAGTTTATGAAGGGCAACTTCAAAGACGAAAAAACGCTTCAAACTCTGCTTTATTATTTGTCGCTCATTCCCAGCCGTAACACTGGCTTTAAGTACGGCGGAATTTTCTTAGGAAAAGGCGGCACGGGTAAATCTACAACTTGTAACATTGTAGAAGAAATATTCAAAGGAATGTGCGCCCGTGTAAAATCTGATGTACTTGTTTCAACAGGATTCAAACGCGCAAGCGGAAACGAAGCAAACCCAGAAATCGCAAAGCTGGAAGGAAAGTGCTGTGCATTTGCGCAGGAAACCGCCCGCAACGCTTCACTTAATACATCTTTCTGGAAAGAGCTTACAGGCGGTGACACTCTAACAGCCCGTGGATTGTACCGTGATCCGCACGACTTCATTCCAACCGCGCAAATTATTATTGCATCAAACTATTCGCCAAACTTTGACGCTCACGATGAAGCTGCAATTTCCCGAATGGTTGTAATTCCGTTCAATATTCAGCATAAAAAAGGCGAAGGCGGCAAAACTGCAACGGGTTTTATAAACTATTTACGCCCGGAATTTCCGGCTGTTGTCAAATATTTTATGGAGCTTTATATAGATTTGAACATCAATCTGCATGGTGAAATTCCGCTTTCCCCGGAATGTGAAGGCTATAAAGGCCGCTATATCGAAGAGCAGAAAACAGACCTTGATAAATTTGTTAATGATTGCCTGGTATTTGATTTGTCCGGCGGAATCTATACAGAAGTTCAAAAGGCTTATGAATGTTATTTGAAATACTATGGACTTTCAGATGAAAGTAAAGAAGCCTTGACCCGCAATAAGTTTGTACGCTTGTTAAAACGCGATTATCGCGAAATTGACTACCGCCAGAAGAAAATAAACAATTATCCGGAACTTGTTTTCTTCAACGTCAAGCTATCTGAACAGGGCTTGCAGACTTTGAACGAAACCGCGCCAACCCAGCAACAGAATGACGGCACTTTGTTTGGTGATAGCGCAGAAAAAACGCAGACAAACGGCCCTGCAACACAATTTAAGCAGCGACCACCAACCTACACACAGCCGCCAGAAGAACCAGATTGGGGCTTCCCGGATGATTCAGACGGCGAAATGGATATTTTCTAATTTTTAAGGAGTAAGAAAAAAAATGATGGATAAATGCTTTGAAATGCAGAATTATTTTGTTGCAATTATGAAAATTGCAGAAACAAACAATGAAGAAACTTGCCAGGCAATCCGCCGCGTTTGTATAGATGCAAGCAATTTCTTTGAACATAATTTCACAGAACAGGAAAAAGAAGAGGTAACAAATGAACAAACGGCAGTATAAAAAACTTGTTAAAGTCATGCGCACAATAAAGCCGTGCCGTGATAAATACAGAAAAAATGTTATAAAGATTCTTTGTCGGCATGGAAATCTTGAAGCGTTACACTATTGCTGCAAGAGAATAGCTTTATTTGGTGGAGATTGGTTTAAAGGTTCTAGATGCGGATTAAGAAGTAGGAGTGTATAACAATGGGTAAAAAAATATTAAAACTGCTGATTGCTGACATTTTTATTTATCTTGTTTCATTTGTATTTGTTTACATCGGATTCAATTTGTTGCTGCCATTGGTGTTTGATTTTATTCCAAAATTGAGCTGTGGCAAGGTTTTTATTCTTGCACTTGCAATAGATTTTATTTCAATGCCAATAAGGATTGAACTTGAAATATTCATAAGCCATAAGTTTAGAGAGGTTGAACAATGAAAGATTACCCCGATTTTGACAAACTTGCAGAACATCATTTGCCTTGCCCGGATAACTACGGCGGTTGTGATTTTCTCGGCACAGAACATGAAGAATGTGTTGTTTTGTTGGATGGTTTTTGCCCTGTATGCGGCAAGAAAATCTGTATAGAAGAAGGCGAAACTGAACCAACGCCAGAAGAATGCTGGCAAGCATTCAAACAATATTATCCTGGTGATTATGAAGAAGCAATGAAAATAAAGAGAGGTGAAAAATGATTTTATCCAACGGCAAACCTATTGAACCCACTCATAGCGAACCACTTGCAATTTATATCAGCGGCGGAATTACAGGCGTAAAAAATTGGCAGGACATTTTTATGGCAGCCGAACAAGATTTAATGCTGCATTTACACGCTCGATTTTTTATATTTAATCCTGTAAAAATCGCAAAAGATTTAGAACGTTCTTTCAAAGTAAATATAGGCAAAATGCCGGGTTATACTGATTATATGAGAGAAGATATAAAAATTCTTGCAAGGTGTAATGCTATCTGTATGCTTCCCGGCTGGAAACGCTCAAAAGGCGCACGGCTTGAATATCGCATTGCAAAAATATTGAATATGCAGATCCTGGAGTTTCAGCCGGAATAATGACCTATGTTTCAACTTTGCCAATCGTGCAAAAAAGAGATGAATCTAAAAACGGCTCGCAAATAATACTTACAATTTATGCAGCGCAAAACGGCTTTGTCTACAGCGTAAATTGTAAGCTGCGCCGTTTTGTCCGCTCGTACTATCCCACCGAAAAAGAAGCAAAATATCCGACTGAAAAGGACGCACAACGCGCAGCGGTTTTCCGCATCCAGTCATGGATAGGAAACAACAAAAAATTAAAAACCCTTCTTTCTGATTTTGAAATTGCCAACTATCAGCAACCATCTTTATTTGATGATTTATAAACTTTTTTTTCGGATATACCCGAAAAGACAAGAAAAATTAACAACCACGGAAGACGAAAAAAAAACGTCTTCCGTTAATTTGTTAAATCCATCTGTTGATTAAAAATTGCCTGCATATCACGCGCCGCAACTTCTGAAGCTGGTTCCAGCCATTCTTTTTTAGGTGTAATGGTTTGAGTGTATCTCAAATTCAAGATTTCAGCGGATCTAAATTTTACATCGCCGCTTTTTGTCTTGCGAAAATTAGAAACCCTAAAAATAGAATTATTCATGCGGATAAAACCCTGCGTTTTTGCCGCAACAAAAGCACGGGCAACAAGCGCAGCTTTATGACTTGAAAATTTTGTTGAACCGCGAACAATCCGGGGTTTTATGTTGTTGTAATAATAAGCCCTGCGAACTGGTTTAGAGTTTGAACCGCCGCGCGTTATCGTATTCGGAATAATAAGATTGCCGCCGTTTTTATTCCTTTTTACGCCGCCCTGTTCCTGGCGTGCCATATATCCGGCTTTTTCAGTAGCTCCAACTTCGCTTTTAATCTGATTTAGAGTTTGCACGTTTTGGCCGCATTGTGTGAATTGAATCTGCCTTGTGGTAAAATTATTGCGCAGCGTGAAATTTTGCTGCACATTTTGGACGGCGTTTTTTCTGGCATTTGCTGCAACAATATTTACAGTGTTTATTCCGGCTTTTATAAAGCGTCTGTGAACATCGTTTGTTACTTCATTTATGGAACTTAATATTTTTACCGCCATATATTCAGTATGCTTCAGTTTTCTTGCGGTCGCTATACCGATTTTTTAAGCCCTCAAAAAGAGGCTTTTTGTTTAAGCAATTTCTGCAAAGTTTGTTGCAAAAACTCTTGCAAGCTGCCATTTGTACTGTTCAACGCTTGTTGCGTTAATCTTTAACGAACCGCATTTTGAACCGTTTTCGTAACAAACCATATAAAAACCCCTGTTATCTTTATAAAGCACATATTCAGAATTGCCCTTTTTAATGTGCTTCTGTTCTGTTGCTAATGCAGAAGCGATTTTTTCAACTTCCGGCATTTTAGCATTCATCATGTCGGACAGGACTTTGTAGTCATATTCAACTCTTATGTAAGTATTGCCGCCGGACAGAATCTCGCCTGTGTATTCGTCATAGTCAACATGATTAAAAGCCTTGCAAACTTTTTCAACAGCTTTTATATCTATTGATAAATCTTTTATTGTGATATGTGAATAATCACTATAGCCACAGTTGCCACTTTTTACAGAAACCTGCTTGCTGTTAAAACCTAGTTTCTTTAATTCAGCTCTGATTGCCGCGCTTCTTTCTTTGTTTGAATAAAATCTTGTCATTTGTTTGCTCCTTGCAAGCGATACTCACAACCGCTTACAAGTATATATTACGATACTTTTAGAAATGTGTCAAGCGTTTTTCAAAAAAAAAGTTAAAGAATGTTTCTTTCCTCTGGCCTGTCAATCAGAACAAACTTCAATGCTTTTAGTAAATATTCGCAGTACCATTTATAACTAGCTGTACCCTGGCAATGTCCTACACGGCTTGCCGTACTCCGATAAAAGGATAAATCATCAACTTTGCCGTCCTTCCATGATTTTAATGTTTCTGCGCTTCTGTCTAAGGCTGTTTTTCGTATGATTTTATAATCCTTAAAAATCCTATAACCCACAAATTCAAATCCTTGTGAAGTCACACCAATAAAAGTTTTATCATTCAGTTTCAAGAATAACTTTTCTTCCAGGAACCGCGCTATTTCAGCCCAGCAAAACTTTAGATATTCCACATCATTACTGAAGATTATAAAATCATCCATGTATCGAACATACGCCTTTGCTTTAAGTGTATGCCGGATAAAATGGTCTAATTCATTTAAATAAACATTTGCTGAAAGCTGACTTGTTCTGCATCCTTTCTTTATGCCTACGCCGTTACAATCTTTCATAAAGATTGTATGCAGCAACCACATTATTTCAGAATCATCTACAAAGCGTTTTAAATATACTTCTTCAAGCGGCAAAACTGGAATACTGTCAAAGAATCCCTTAATATCAAAATATACAAAATGAGAATATTTGTTTGTATAAAGCCCGGCTCTATTCGCTGCATCCAGTGCGCCTTTTCCTTTTCTACAAGCATAAGAATCGTAATCCAGGCGCGGTTCAATATATCTTTCAATCACCCTGCAAACAGCAGTGTGAACAATTCTGTCTCTAAGTTCTGGAGCGCAAATTAACCGCTTTTTCGGATCATAAACCCAAAAATAGTAATAGTCGCCAGGAATGTATGAATGCCAGATTAGTTCATTTTGCAATTTAATCAACTCTTCTTCAAGGTTGCTTGCAAATTGTAATTCTTCTGGATAATACTTTTTATCCTGTATAGTTTCATAAGCTGCACAATACAAATTCTCAAAATCGTAAACTTCACTAAATATAGGTTTATCCATCATTATTCACTTAAAAAATAACCAGAAAAGCACGTAGCCTTTCTGGTCTAAGACTTTAGCACAACAAATGCCGTGCAAAGGCAGCCGAACTGACGTTAAAAATAAATCGTCACTACGCCGTAACCGTGATTAACAGCGTATGCCTTTTTCTTAACAATTTACATTCGTCAAAGGCAAGCCGCGCCCCGATGTTCGTGTTGACGTTCCACGGGTAGTTGTTCGCGTTCACAGTGCGAGGGCCACAATGAACGCCGTTGTTCCAGTTGTTACCGCAAATCAGCGCAGACAAACCGTTTGCAAACGGCAAATATGCCAATTTTGTTTCAGCTGCCTTTTCGTAAAAAATGTTAGTTTTTACGATTGATAAGACCGCCTAGAATCTTACCTATCTCTGCAAGACGCTTTACTGCCGTTTCATAAGTTCGGGTTGAGAGATATTTCTTTTGACGCATACGCCGGATATAGATTTTAAGCAGCTCCAAATTGGTGTCTACTTTATACCAACCCGGCATTTTGTCACGGGCTTTGTTTGTTATCAAAATCAGTTTTATCGTGTCTATCAAAGTGTTTTTAATTTGAGCGCACCAAGCCGATTTTTCAAACGCTGGAAAGCGTTCTATAATCGGCTCAAAGTACACATCAAAATCGTAGAATTTCTGAAAAAGCAACAGATTCCACACACTCCCGGCAGGGTGTTTCTCTTGCGAAAAATCCATTTGTTACCTCACAAAGAAAACCAGATATTCAGATAAACAGGAAACAGAACGCGGCTACGCCGCGTCACAGGCAAGCCGCGCCCCGATGCTCGTGACGACGTTCCACGGGTAGTCGCTCGCGCACACAGTGCGAGGGCCACACCGAACGCCGAGGTCCCATTTGTTACCGCAAAACAGCGCAGACAAACCGTCCGCAAACGGCAAATAAGCCTGGCCCATGCCGGAACCTAAAACGTCCTGCCAACCCCAAGATGTAGAATCCTGTCTGATTGAATAATCAGAAGTCCATTCTGAAACGTTTCCGGCGCAATCGTGCAAATTGTAAGCACTTATTGCATAAGGTTTAACGCCGTTTGCGGTATCGCGCTTGCCTGTTGATGTGTTTACGCCTACGCCTGTATAAGTTCTGCCTGTATTGGTTGTTTTAGTCCAACCATAATTATTTGAACCGTCTTCACCCTGCGGGCTGCCAAAAGCTCCAGCAAGCCATTCTGCATAACGCGGCAAACGCAAGCCCTGTTTATGCGCGATTTCGTTGAATGTAAACTGGTTCATTCCTTCGCTTCCAGTAACAGGAATTGCGCCGTATTTTGTGGCGAGTTTTCCGCTCTTTATATGCAAGCCATTTGTGCCGCCCATAAAGGAAAAGGCTTCTTCTGCGCTTGCCTGGAATGCACCCATCCAAATGCCGTTCACTTCGACAAGTCCAGGATGCGAAATTTTAGGCTTGTGCTTCAAATCCCATACAGAATTAGGCACGATTCCGACTGTTACGTTATCCTGCCATTTTGTGCCGCTTGAACCAAACTTATTTCCGGCTGAATCAATCGGAATCCAAAGCCCGTCATTTGAAACCTTGCGGATAGCTCCATAATAAAAATGTCCAATCTTGCGTGAAGTCAAGGCCGTTGAACCGTCCGGGAAGCTCTCGTTTTTGGAAACGACAATTTCCGGGCTTCCGCCGTCCATGCAGATATAAACCCAGTAATCAACACCAAATTCAAGCTCATTGCCTGTATCAAGCAAACTTGCAGGGTCAAAAGTGAATTCTTCACGGTTAATTGTCTGAATCCATGTTTCACCGTTCCAGATTGGAATTCCTACACCTTCAGCAAACTTTAAAATGTCTGCATCATATTCAAAAGGGTTCTGCTTTTCTAAAAAAGCGGCTTTTACAGATTTAACATTGCCGCTTTCTGGAATGCAAGCAACTGAACAATCGTCAACAAGGTCTTTGTATAAAGTCAAACTCATTTAAGGGCCTCCATCATGTTTTCAATTTCTTCGTCTGTAATTCCAATCCTGTATTTTTCAGCAGCCGGATTGTCTACAGGTTCGTAGTCTTCCGGGGTCTGCTCTTCAACAGGCTTTGTTTTGCTTTCTTCTTTCAAAACATTCATGTAGTGGTCGTCGCGCAAATGCTGCAAACGACTGTACAATTCTGTTTTGCCCGTATTATGCTTAACCGCATAATCAACAGCATTTTGCCAGTCTTTCTTTGTCTGGCAATACTTCGGTATTCCTACCATGCTTAAACTCCTTTTGCGGTAAGCCGCAATTTATTGTTTTTTTTATGATTCAACTTCTGCAAACTGCAAATTTACTTTCATTGAATCATAGCCATTCCATTTTCCAACGCCCCATTTTCTTGTTCCCCATTTTTTATGCCGGGTTCCAGAAACAATTTTTCCGTTAATCAAACGGCGGGGGTAAATGTGCAAGCCGTCTGATTTGCATTCAGTTCCAAACGGTAAAAATTCTTCATAATTTCCCGCTGGTGTAACAATGGCTGCATAAGTTTTTTCCGCATCGTATTCAATGTTTAAGTCGTTCCACGGAATAAGCGCGTCTGTGCCGGATATTTCCACGCTAAAAAGCCTAGAAGAAAAAGCATCGCTAATGATTTTTAAAAGAGCGTCCAGCAAGTCCGAATTTTCGATATTATCCGGCTGATTAGAAGGTGTGCGCTCTGTTCCGTTAAACGCTTTTTTGAAAATTGCCTGCCTTGCTCCGTGCAAGTCGTTAAACAGCATGACGCGCCACGGCGTACCGTCCGTACTGTTTGGCGTACTTGCAGCAACGGCTTTCCCATACGGGTATTTTTCGTCGGTGTCATCCCTAAAGTCTGTGTAGTTACCGTCAATCTTAATCATTGTTTTGCTCCTCTATCCATTCCACAGCCATTACCGCAACAGTATGCACGGGCTTAATGCGCAGAATCAGATATTCAATGTAGTTTTTATAAAGAATTGGAATCTGTAATTTTTCGATATAAAGAATTTCATTGCGTGAATTTCTTACAACTCTTTTGCATACATAAAAACAGAACGCCCAGTAATCCGCGTCATTCGGGATTGAATACGGGCTTGCGGTATCGTTGCGCAAAATTGTAGGAATAAAAGTTTCATCGCCTTCGCGGTAATCACAGCAGGCTTTTGAGTTTCCGCAAACCATAACCGAATTGTCGCAAACGCAAAAATAAGCAATATTTGCCTGTCTAGGATTTGCGCACGGTATATTTTCTTCTACAATGATTTCCGGGAAAATTCCTTGTAAAACCGATTGTAAAAAATCTTTGCTTTGTCCGCCCTGGTTCATACTCCAAAGCAAAGACAAAACTTTCCTGCGCTGCTCTAATTCCGCTTTTGTAAAAATTACAGTGAAAACGTCTTCCCACTTCTTCAGCTCGCGCGTAGAATCAGCGAAATAGTCCATGTAAACATTTTCAATCTCTGTTCGCAGTTCTTCCGGCAAAACCGCAATGGCTTCAAACAATCGCCGCAAATCGGTTTTATTTGTAATATTCCATGCAGGGCCGCTAGGAAGAAGATGTTTAATCGCATCTAAAAAACTAGCCCTCATAAATCACCCCGTTTATATAAAGGTCGCCTAATGCTGCAAGTTCGCCTTTTCCAAGCGTGTATTCAGCTATTACAGGGCCAGTCGTATTCATTGTTACAGTGTCAAAAGTTGCTTTCATACTCAAAGCAATGCTGTTTACTGTTGCAATAAGAGAATTGCGCAGAATGGAATCTGTGCGGTTATTATCATTGCTTAAACCTCTGATATAAGGCTCTCTGTTGTTAAAATAAGTCTCCAGCTCCGATTTAAGCGATTCGCCAAAATCTTGTGCTGTAACGCCTGTAAGCCCTGTTACATATACATTAAAATGCGTGATATTAACGGCTTTGACATTCGGGTAGGTTTCATTTCCTTGCGGATCCAGAATAGCAGTCAATGGCTTTCTGTTAGCAGCTCCCGTGTCCGGGTCATAAGTACACGCTTTGCCAACCGCAACTAAAAGCGCAGAATCTGGCACGCGCGTAGGGTATAAATCTGTAGTTCCGGCAACATAAATAATTACGCCGCCCGGTGAGTTTTCGTCATTATATGGATATGTCTGTAAAACGCCCGCAACATCGTAAGCCCAGATTCTGTAATCTGCCAAAGCTCCGCCCTGTGGCTGTACGCTGTATCTGTTCACAACGCGCCGCCTATAGCTTTCTTCAGTTTCATCGTCTGTGCCTGTTACTGTTGTTTCTACAACCTCTGCATTCTTTTCTGCGTAATCAATCGGATTTACAAAAGTAAGAATGTCACCGTCTGCAAGGTTTCCGTCAATTCCAGTTTCCGTGCAATAAACTTCAACCCGCTTTTCGTCTTCGTCAAGTTCCACACTTTCGGAAACGCAATAAATAAACCCTGTAATATCGCTTTTTAATTGAGTGCCAAGCGCAATAACCTTGTTTTCTGCAAGCCTTTTTACAATTATAACGCCCTGCCACGCCTTGCCTTCCATCGGGCGTTGAACTCCGAACTGATCGCCAAGTTTAACCAGGGGGCGTATTGTATGCCCTAAAACATTCACTTTGCTATAGCTTGCAGTGTCCGGGAAAATCTGAAGCAAAAACCATCCGCACAATTTGAACGGAATTATATAAATAGCAGACAAAACTTTTGCAAGCACAACAAGAAATGCTTTTGGCAAAAGTCTAAGCCTGTTATTAAACTTTTCCTGCAAGGAAGTAAGTATTAAGTTATAAACATAATCAACAGTTTTATTCTCGTAAGCCATCTATTGCCCCCTGCCATTGAAAGCCGTATGTATCTTTAAGAACGTCTGCGCCGTTCTTTGTTATATGAACTGTAAGTTCCACTTTTTTTGCGTTTGTTGCAAAAATTGCAGTTTCAATTTCATCTGCAATTCCTTCTTCAAGCATCCAGCCTAAATCATCTTTTGCAGCTGCTACCGCCTTTTTTATGTTGTTTGAATTGATCGGCAAGCCGTTTACAATCGCATAAAAAGAAGAAACCAGCTTTTCATTTTTCTTTGTTCCTGGAATAAGATTGCCCCACCAGGTTTCATTTTCACGCCCTGCGCTGTCTCTTGCGTTTCCACCAAATAAAGACAAATAAACAGCCGTAGAAAAATTACGGCAGTCTTTAACAAGTCCATCTTCAATAACAATGTTTCCCATGCCGTCCGCACCGCTTAAAAGTACATCTCCGGCAAACTCTGTTTTGCTCAAATCCATTTATTCTATCTCGCTTTGAATAGGCGACGGGTTTTTTGTTCCTGTTGCTTGTCCTACAACAGCAATAACAACTTGTCCGTTAGGAATTGTTATTTCCGCATCGCTTTTTATGTCATCAAAAATCTTTGTTACAATTTTCTGCCACAGTTTTTCACAGCTTGCTTCGTCTGAAACTTTCGTTGCTTTTATTAAGTTGTAAACCGCGCTTCCTGTTTTATTCCCGTCTAATGCCATAAAAATCCCCTTATGTTCCGCTTACGTCCGTGCCACATTGCGGCGCACCGGTAAAAGGGCAGACAGGAATTGCACAAAACGGGCCTTGTCCGCTAGGTGTTGCAGTTCCCTTGCATTTAAGCATTCCGCCTGTAAGCTCCATTTGCTGCGCTTTCAGTGTCATTTTTTGCGACGCTGAAACCTCAATATTTGCCTTGCTTTCGGTTTTCAAATCCTTTTCAGTTGCAACGCTCACTTCTTCCGGCGTTTCAAGTTTTACTTTGCCGTCATTCAAAAGCGACAAAATGGCTTGAACTTCGCCGTCTTCATTTCTTGAATACAAAATCTTTTCGCCCGGCTTTGCTCCCTGTGAAGCTGTTAAAACACCGACGGCGGCAAACTTTCCGTTTCCGTCTATGCTCACAAGAATAATTCTGTCGTCTTTAATTGGCGGCGAATCGTCACCGCTAGGGGCAAAGGTTAAAGCAGTTTGTTTGTAATTCAAACGTGTTTCAATCACCTGTTCGATGTATTTGTCAATTTCAGCTTTAAGGTGTTTTCCTATTCTTCCCATGCAAAACCCCCGTTTAATTCGCCCGTTCTGCTTCCAGGAATAACCAAAGAAAAAACGGTTTGTTCGCCTTCGCTTTCGCTCCGTTTCAGCTGCACTTCATCAACTTGCAGCTTTGTTTCCTTGTAAATCTCTGCGTCCGGCGCAAGTACACTGACCATCATATTCTTGCGGTACAGTTTGCCGTTTTTATCCCTACAACCTGCAACAGTAAGCGTGTATTTAACCGCACTGGCAAACATACGCCCTGCCATTGCCTTAACTGCATTTTCAAGCCCTGCTGAATCCACGTCCTGCATAACTTTTGAATAACAGCGCAAAACGCCGTGCTTAATCAGATAATCATTTTCAAATGTGTATTTTTCAGAATCGTTGTCTGCATCAACCTTCGTAAAGCCTGTTACATGGCTGTACATTTTCTGACCGTCCAAAGTTGGAACGCAGGAAATAAAAGGCTGTTCGCCTTCCTTAAAAGTTGCGCTTACTTCTTCCTGTTCCGGCTTCCAAATAAGTAAAGAACCGTCCTGCGCATTGGAAAGAAAAACGCCGCGCTGTTCAGCAAGTTTTGTAAGAAAACTTAAAATCTTGTCTTCCGGCGCGATTTCCACGCTTTTAAAACTGTCTCCTACATCAACTTTAGTCTGCACATTAACGCTGAATGCGCCAGCAATATTTTCTGCTATCTGCTTTAAATCCAAATCGTTGTATTCTGGCGGGTAAAGAGAATCTGGCAAAGTTGAATCATTAAGAACACCACAAAGCGGATAGCCCTGCACGGTTATAGTCTTTGAATCCGGCGAAACATTCGGAACCGCTGGTAAAAGTCGCCCCTTAAAAATCAAATCGCTGTCAAAATAAACTTCACATTCCTTGTAAGTAAACGGTCTGAATAATTCCCGTAAATCCTTGTTTGTGGAATCCCAAGTAGAAGAAAAAGAAAAAGCATCAAAAGTATCAACCGAACAAACAACCGTGTAACCTGTAAAGCCAGTAAACTTTTTCCCATCGCAAAAAATGGCAAGGTCTTTTTTTGCCTTTTCATCCAGAACAATAGTCTGTTTTGCTTGTATAGGGGCTTTTTTCTCTTTTGGCTCCAGTGTATCGGGAATAATGAGATTGTCGCCAATGCGGATGATTGGCGAACCGTCTGAAGCTGTTTTTCTACCTTTTAGCTGTGGATTTGCGTTTACAATGTCCGGCCACTTTCCAGGAATCCCATAATATTTAACGCTGATTTTCCACAGCAAATCACCACTTGCAACAGTATGAACTTTAGGCATAATAGCGCACCTCTCTACCCATAGGGATTAGTACAATTTCATCTGCTGTAAGTTTGTTGTCGTTTATAAACTGATCTTGCCTGTTGAATCCGTCTTTTCCGTACAGTTCTGTTAAAAGCTCAAAAAGCTGTCTGTCACGGTCAAGCGTTATAATTCTTGTTACAGGCAAATTGAACGCTGTTTCTTCCAGTGACCGCAAGGAATAAGTAACAACATTCAAAAGTTTTTCGTAAGTTTCGCCCGTGTCAACAAAAGCGTTTTTCTTATTTTGAGAATCAATATATGCGCTATATTCGGCAAAAGTTGCTGCAATCTGTGCCGCAGTCTCCAGAACATCCGCACGGCTTTTGAATCCGCCGTTTGAATCATTGTCTGAAAAATCAAAATCATCATCGCTGGAACTTGCAGTATTTTCAGAACTGCTTGCGCTGGCCGACTGATTTACGCTTTGTTCTGCCGCCGTTTTTGCAACTCCATAACTTAAAGCTGCAACCATGCTTCCCCATGCAAGCGTAGTAGCAGCCCATTGATTTGTAACGGCTTTTGTTCCGAATGGGTCTGCTTTTACATTGTTTGCAATGTCTTTAATCATCAGCTGATAGCCAGTAAGTTTTGAAAGTGCGTCTGTTGCAATTTTTGAAGGATAGCGAATCATTTTAATCATTGTTCGCGCAACTTCATTAGCGTATGTTCCGATTTTATCAATGTTATCAATAATGCTGTTTATGAATTTCTTTGCAGAATTAAACCATTGCAAAAGGCTTCCGCGTTTTTTATTCTTAGGGGCGTTTTTTGTCATTTTTTCAACACCCTTAAAAGTTGAATCCGCATTGGCTTTCATAACGGATTGAAGCTGCATTTTATCTTCAATCGAATCTGTATAAATGTTATTTGCAAAATCGGCTACAGCTGCATCCTCGTATTCGTCCATTGCAGCGTCCAGTTTGTCCGCTGTTGCAACCTCGCTTGTAGATTCGTCTTTATCAACAAGAGTTTCAGAAAATGTAACTTCAACGCTGCTTTCGTTTGCGCCGTTTACAAGATTGTCTGTCCGCTTAATTTTTCCAGTTGGAACAACATTTATTTTGCCATATACAGGATGTTCAAGAATTCCGTGTCCGCGCTCTTCCAACAGCTTTTCAAAACTATCAGCTTCTTTATTGCAGTTTGCGCCGGAAAAAATACACTTTAAAGGAAAAGTTCTGCCGCCAAGCCCTAAAGATTGAATTAAGGCCCCGTCAAGTTCTGGAAAAACAAAAGAAGCTGTTTTTAAATCGGTTTCACGGCTGACATTCTCATAAAGAAAAGTCTGCCGTTTTCCGCTAGGTGAGTTATACGCCGCTTCTTGAATTTCATCGCTCCAAGCCATGATTCAATGATATTTGTGCTTGCGCAAACTCGCTATACCGATTTAGAACGCGCCGGATGCTGTTTTTTGTAATGTAACACCAGGCGAAATGCTTCCGTAAGCGTTTGCGCTTAATCTGTCATCAAGAGTAATGTTTACATTAGAAGTTGTTTCTGATTCCTCACGTGAGTAGTTATTTACCGCTCTTTCAGCTGGAGAAATAGGGGCTGTCGGTTGCTGGTTGCTTTCAAAACTTGCGCTTTCCGCAAATCCGCTGCGCATATCAGCTATCTTGTCCGCCCAGCCTTCTATTGTGTCACCAACGCCCGGAATCCAGGTTAACGCCCTAAGCATATTTTCTATCGGTGTAAGAACCCAGCCTAAAATTGCCGAACCAATGCGCTTGAAAACGCCAACAATCCCTTCCGCCTGGAATACTGACATAACATTCTGCCACATTGTCGCAACGCCATCAAAAAGCCCGTGGATCCAGTCAAAAAGCGGCTGCAATTTTCCTTTTATTGTTTCAACCCAGCCGCTTAAAGTTTCGCCTATACCAGTGAAAAATCCCGTTATCTTTTCCCAGATTCCGCCAAAAAAAGAAGAAATTCCCTCTATCGCTGTTGCAAAAGCGGTTGTTATCCGTTCCCAGATTCCTACAAAAAATGCGCCTATGCTTTCGCCGATTGTAACAAAGAATGTGGTTATATGTTCCCAGACACTGCTAAAGAATGCAGTTATCTTTTCCCATAACCCCGCAAAAAATGCGCCTATGCTTTCGCCGATTGTAACAAAGAATGTGGTTATATGTTCCCAGACACTGCTAAAGAATGCAGTTATCTTTTCCCATAACCCCGCAAAAAATGCGCCTATGCTTTCGCCGAT
>Ga0326512_10000984_pt1 | contig 23305 bp, 12 predicted proteins | sample 1_2617_0518_D_FD_203652 | JGI IMG/M metagenome (GOLD analysis project Ga0326512, IMG submission 203652) | Bovine rumen microbial communities from UC Davis, California, United States - 1_2617_0518 | ecosystem: Host-associated > Mammals > Digestive system > Stomach > Rumen | place: USA...
TATAGACACAAGAACTGACGAATGAAAGATAAAAGCGAATATGCTTAAGGAGGAAATTAATCAAGATTATAATAGACATCTCAAGAATACTATGGTAAAATGAGATGCTGATAATCTTATTGCTACTCCTGTACATTATAGAAGATGGGAATATGAAAAGTATTGAAAACCATATTGATATAAATATCGAGATGTTGAATACACATATCTTGCTCAATGAAATTCAAAACAGGAAGTTCAAAAAGTTTTGGATAAGAGATTAGAAGAATATGCAAGAGAAATTGAAGATACTAAATTATGATATAACTATCAATACTCTGCATGATTGACAAGAGAAGCTATTAAATTTTCAGATGATATAACTTGAAAAGTTAATCTTATATGAATGAAATATGAAAAAGCTTGTGAGTATAATCCAAACTTAAAAGATGTATGACAATGATTCTTTATATCTGTATCAAATGCGAATTGGCTTCAGGTATATGAAAAGAATATGATACTATGGTCAGTTACTAAATGATGAAAAATAAATTGAAGTAATTGAGTTGTGTTTCATATTACTTGAAGCAAATACACAAAATGAACAATACCTCATCAAAGAATTACAACTTTTGGTAGTTTATTTGAACAAGAACATTTCTTAGGTAAGCACTGAACTTTATGAAGTGTTAAGATTTTTACAAAAGATTGAGCAGTAGAATGAAGATATTCTATATTTAAACATCATAACTGAACATTCTTACGTATTAACGCTGATTGAAAAAAATATACAATACAAATTAAAGAATGAAAATTCTTGATGGATGATCATTCAGCAAGAATATCTTGATGAGTATTAGATATTAAATTTACACAAGATTGACATAAACATTCTCATTCATGACAATTTGATTTATATGGTGAAATGTGAGATTATTTTGAATCAAGAATTAATAAATTAAAATTAGAAAGACCACAGCTATATTGATATATGAACACGATGCAGAAGCTTGAATTAGCTTTAATGAAGAACTTAGATACGACTGTATTCAAAAATAAAAAAGAAGCTGTTAGAAATTGGTATCAATCTTGATATGCAAAAGATGCGTTTAAAGAAAGAAAATTATTATCAACAGCAGAATTAAAATCATGATATTTAGATATTGTTGATGAATTCGATGTACCATTCTCTTACTTTATGGAAGTAAAGAAAATGGTAAAAGAATGAACAATAACTGAAAAAGAATGAGCAGCAATGATATTAACTGCTTCAGGTTCTTGAGTTGTTGAAAATGCTGATTACTTCTTAGTAAATAAATGAGCTGCAATCAAATGAGAATTACAAACTCATATGTTCCATCAATGCTGAGTTGTAATGATACCAGATTGAAGTCAGTTCTGATATAAACCATATTTCTATGAAAGAGTTACATGATCAAATTGATTATATAATCTTTATGGTGCAGATGACATGCAGAATGCTGTATGACAATTATGAATTAATCCTGAAACATGAGTAATGATTGTTCAAATGTGATGATGAGAACCATCACGTATTTATGAACTTAGAATTGATAAACATATCTGAGCAGATTACGATTCAAAGAAATTTACTCAATATACAATAGAAAAGTATGATGAGAAGAAAGAAATAGCATTTAAAAAATTTATAGAAAAATCAGATCAGACATCATTTAATTTTACAATGGTACAAGATTTAGATAAAGATACTAAAGATATAATAAAAGATAGATTCTCAGTTATTACTAAATGAGATACAAGATGAGTACGTAATAAATATAATCCTGATATAAAAGTTAATCCAGACAATCAAAAAGAAATAAATGATATATTTCAATTTAAACAATTATCTCTTGAATGAAACTGAGCACAATGAGCTATGTTTTATTCATGGATTAAATATTCTGTATTACCAAAATTCTTTGACTTAAATGTTTGAACAAGAGATAGACATGAATGAGCAGAGGCTCTTAAATGAGCTAAATATCAATGAATGGATCATAAATTAGACTTCATAGATATTAGTTGAGATGATGTGCGTTTCTTTATTGATACTAAAGAAATGTGATTTGATGTTAACTATATGTATAATGAAGATGTTAAAAAGTGAACATTAATATTAAGAGTTCAAGATTGAACTCCTGATTGACGTATTGTATCAATTGATTACGTATGAAAATTTAACATCCAAGAAATGGATTGAAATTTATATATGCGTGTATGATTAACTAATGAAGATGGATATGATTATTATATTAAGCTAACTCCAGATATTGAAAGATTAAATGCTTATGAAATAAATACATTATCATTATCAAAGAATGATTATGATCAATTCATTCTAAATCAAGATAGAATGAGAAAAGCTATATGAACAAAAAGTTGATTTATATATAATAATATGTTAGACTTTCCTCAGCCTGTTAGAGATTTAATATTTAGATGATGAACAGAAACTGAAGTATATACAGCAATGAAATGATATATACAACAGAATGATATGATGAAAGAAATAGCAGCAGTTAAATGAGTAAACTTAGAAACTGCTACTATGGAACAAATGTTGAATATTTCAAAAGAATATGATGAAGTTGTTTTAGCTATAAAAGATATCGCTCAATTATGATATGAAGTATCATCAGATAAAATGTTACAATATTATAAATATTTGTACTGAGAAAATACTTTTTGAGCTTCATCAGTTGTAGATATTATAGATTGAAAAGCTTGATTATCTCTATTTAGGCAAAGGGCAGTTAGCTCTTGAATTAGAGAATGGTTAACTAATCTTGTAGCATTAGACAGATGATGACAAAATTTGTCAGCATCGTTCTATAATTATGCACAAAGTAGAATTATGTGAATTCGTTTAGCAAAGTTTGAAGAAGACTTTAATGCTTGAGTATTCTCAGATTGATTAGATTTAACTAAAGCAGTTGACTATCAAGAATATCAGAATAGAGTTAAAGAAGCTTATCAATATGCTACTCAAATAACAAACACATCAGATATAAGAACTGAATGGTACAGTATGAGACGTAGATGAATGCTTAAAAAGTATCAATGACAACGACAACATATGCAAGCATTATATGCTAATGCTAATAATGTAAATGATTTATCACAAGTATTAATTAGTGCTAAAAAATCTTTATGAGATATATCTTGAATTAGATGAACTTGAAAGAAAGCGCAAAAGAAAATAGACAAAAAATTTAACAAAGTTAGAGAAGTAGAACCATGAGTTAATCGATATGAAAAATTATTTTTTGATAAGAATTGAAATAAAAGAAGTATTGAACAAATAGCTGATGTTGTTCAAGAAGAAATAGATATGTGATTTACAATAGATGAAATATGATTGAAAATTGCTCAAGGTTTAATGGAAGATTGATGAGCTCATTATTGATTAAATAAAATAACTGAATTAGAAAAACGATTTTTACAAAGTTCTGATGAATATAAATCTTTATTTGAAGGTTCAAGATTAAGTTTATGAAACATAGAGAACTTGAATTCAGTTAGACAACCGTGAGCTATATTAGATATAAACTTTGATAAAGATATTAAAATGCTAGAGAATACTCTTGTAGTTCCAAAGAACGCAGGTAAATCTTGAAGCAATAAGCCAAGAGAATGGATGAAGGCACAGATTAGACAACTTAGAAAAGATGCTAATATGATACTTGAATTTAATAAGATGTGAGAAGATGTTAGTTCTCTTGTAGAAGATTATATAAAAACAAGACAAGAAATTATAATAGCTTATCAAAATAATGTAGCTTCATTATCAAAAGATATTAATATTAATACTTTAGAAACAAAGAAATCATTAAATCAAACTTATAATGAAACTAAGAAAACAGAAATATTAGATCAAGTCGTAGAAGATACAGAGTTTACATTCTCTCAAGAAAAGCCAAAAAGAACTACTAATTGGTGAGAATGATGAGAAGACATATCACCTGTAGAAATTCAATATACAAAAGAAGTTTATTGAATTGAATCATTAGAAGAACTACAGGATTTAAAAAATAAGAAATGAAAAGAAAGAGCTGAAATTAGAGATGAAAGAAATGCTAAGCAAACTAAATTAAAGAAAGAATGAGATACATTATCTCAAGATGAGAAGTTTAAATTAGAAGAAGATATAATTAGACTAAATGCAGAAGAAACAAAACTCGATATCGAGATGACGACTATATATACGAAGATATGAGAACGAGAAAATTGATGACACGCTAATTATATATTTGATATGACAGATGAAACAACTATCAGATTAACAAAAGAATATAATGCATTAGCTGATGAATATTATGTAATTGAAACTAAATTATGAGAATTCTCAGATAAAGTATGGAATAATTATTTAAAATGAGAATGAAGTATCCCAAAGAAATTTGCTGACTTAATTAAAAGGCAACAAGAACTTGATGACTTATTAACAGATTTAAAAATAGAAATACAAGATTATAAAGATTCATTAGATGTAATTGAAGCTACAAATACTGAGATGAATGTTATCAGAGATGTAGAAGATGTGACATGAAAAGAACCTATTGAAGCTTGAACTGATGTAGAAATAGACACAAGATGACAAGACTTAGAAGAAATTCAAATAGAAGAAAAAGAAGAAGTTGCATTTATGTGAACTGAAGATATTAAAGAAACAGTTGATGCTGTAGAAGAAATAAAAGAAGTTACTAAGAAATTAGATGCACAAAAAGAGAAGAAGAAAGCATGAAGACCAAAGAAAGAAAAACAAAAAAGAGGAGATATTAAAAAAGAAAGAGCTGATACATATATGACAAAAGAAGATTTCGAGGAAGCATGAATAGATTATTATGAAACAAGACAGATGTTTCCTGTGTTCAATAGTGAACTTGATGATATATTCTGATGAGCGGATATTACATTTGATTGATTCTGAACATCATTCTATGAGATGATTGATAGATTATTATATGAAAAAAGAAAAGATGCAAATTGAAGTTTAATATTAAATGATATGACAAGTGATTGTCCTGATCCTAAATGTACATTCTTAAAACAATTTGAGAACAACTGAAATCTATATAGAGAATGATATAAAAAATTATTAAAGTCAGAAAACTTACATGCTTTCTTAAAATCAGAAGAATGAATGTCATTAGTATTGTGGTGTACATATTATCATATACCATTACCATATAAGATTATTGATGCTATTAATCGATCATATTGATTAAACTTACAACCAAAATTACGTTTATCATATGATGATGCTTTCAATACAATTAAATCAACATTGGAAAATAGATTCAATCTTAAAATAGATTGGTATAAAAATTATGATAATATATGATATTGATATTGGAGGATACAGCATTGAAATAAGAATTCATACTTCAATCAACTTACAGTATTTCCAAACGATGAAGTATTTATACCTGAATGGAAAATGTATGATAAAGATTGAAATTATATAAAACCAGAATGAAATCCAATATTTGTATATTGAGCAGATAAAAATGTTACAGTTAATGCTTGAGAAGTAGATATATATAATCCAAAGTTAACATCATCTAATCCTAAAGTAAAAGAAAACTATGATAAACTTATGTGAGAATATCAAGCATATTTAAAGAAAGTAGTAGACAATGGTTCATATTATTCTACAAGAAATTGAATGAATTATATATCACCAATGTCTCCATATGAATTCTATACATTATTAGAGTTGTCTAAAACAAATGAAGTAGCAAAAGATTATCTATTCAATATATTAGATAGTAATTGAGCAAAGAGAATGGATGTAACAATATGAATATGAGAAACTGAATGAGATTGATTCTGGAAATTATTCTATGAAGCTTTAAGTGATTGAGATAATCGTGTAAAATTTAGAGAAGATTTCTGAATTAATGCTAGGCATTCTCAATATTTCTGATCAAAGCAACAAGATTATTTAGATAAACAATATCATTGATATAATGAAAAAGATTTACAAACTATAACAACCGATATGGATACATTTCAAAAGATGTTCCTTAACTGAGATAAGATGTATGATAATAGAAAATATTACAAAGAAATTGTTATTAAATGATGAGAAACTAATGAGAATTTAGCATTCTTAAAGAAATACCAAACTGACTTTGATGTAAATATTAAATATGAATGAGAGATAAGCGTTAGACCTAAAGCAGTAGAAACTCCTATACCAGACAAACAGGCAAAATCAGTTCAGGATTCTACAACACTTGAGGCAAAAAAAATGACATGTAAAAAATAATTTATATTAAATTCAAACACACATGGCAGATGGATGCATGCTAGAAATAAACAAAGTTGATTCAGCTCTATGAAACGCTTTCAATGCAGCACAAGAGCTTGATTGATTTATATTATATAAAAACACTACGCCAATAGCTCTCTCTGATGAGAGTATGGCGAAGTTGTTTTTAGTAAATAATGCAAGAAGTCTTAAATGAATTTGATTATATACAAAGTCTTGAGTACCTGTGGCATTTACAAAAGAATATTATATAATGAGAGATTATCTTGTTAACTATTCTAGGAAAGATAATTTCATGTGATTGTTTAGAATGTTATATTGAGAATGAGAAGCATGAGAACTTATGTTTAAAAACTTTCAAAAAAGAGTAAGAGAAGATATGGATTCATTCTTTAGTTTAATAGAAAGATGAACCGAAAGAAAAGAGAAACAACAAGAATATTTCTTCAGACTTATTAGACTAATAAGAGATGATGAATATAATGATGTTAAATTATTGTTAGCATTATTTCCAGATATGCGTGAAGTATTAACTAATAATGCATTATTTAAAAAATATTTCTGAGTTGATTTTACAGACTCAAGGACATATCGTACAATTAGAGAAACTATAGCTAAAAAATGATGAATATATGCTAACTTGCCTTGATTTAGATTAATATGAGATTATTGAAAATCAGATAGAAAATGACTAGAAAAATTAAAAGATACTCCTTTATTTAATAAAGCGCCATTATCATCACATACATTTTATAATTTGCTTCCTGATGATGTAAAAGCATTTTATTTCAGAGAAAAGTTTAAATTACCTGATTGATTAGAAATACAAGAATTAACTCAAAAGAGAATTCATTATCAATGATGAGATGAAGTTTTCATAACAAATGATTTATTTATGAAACTCTCAAGAGAAGATCAAAAAAAACTTTATGATGCTTTATTTGATAATTATAAATTAAGTAATCCTGAAAATGCTAAGCTATTAGAAAAGCATATAGAAAACTCAAAAAAGTATTTTACATATATACATTGATGATGGACAGTATTTGCTTGAGTAGCTAGTTTCTTAAAATCAATTTGAAATCCAATATGGTATGCAGCAACACTTATATTTTATAAGTTACCTGTATGACTTATATCAATGTTGGCTTTAAACTCTTGGTTACATTTGCCAAGATATTTAGCTAATGAAAATATGAATCTACATTTTAGTTGAGATTGGTGAAAATTTTGTAAACAGCAATGAATATTTAAAAGGGATATCCAGTTTTGGAATTTAATAAAAAGATGATTTAGACAATGAGATTATAAAAATAGTTTTCAATATATGTTTGTTTGAATGAATCGTGCTGTAACAGAATTTGCTGAGGCTCAATTCTTTAATATAGCAGATACTGCAATGACGGCATATTATAGAATGAACTTAGCAGAAGAATATTTATCTGTACGTTTTCCATTTATGAAATCATTTGATGAATATTGAGAAATGTTATCTATGATGTCAAAAGATGAACGTGAAAAAGAAATAAGCCAGTTCGTAAAATATATTGACGATAAAATGTATACAAGATATAATAACTCATTAGATACAACAAGATATACAAAATCTCGTGTACTGCCATCAGAAATTAATTTATGAAAATTATGAAAGATAAATTTAGAACCTATATTAAGTCCTGCACAAGAAATATATAATCTTATATCATGAACATTCAAATTTTATAGAAGATTTATGATTACATATAATAATAGTGTAATGTGAACAATAAAAGAATGATGGAGATGACACAATCAAAAACAATTAAAAGAAGTTCTTGAACAATTCTATTCTTGAAAAAAGACACGAGAAGAAGTTAGTTGATTAGTATATGATATATATTGAAAGAATCAAGATCTACAATATTTAATCAATACGGCTTTATATTCATTTATGTTAGCAAAGAATATATTTAAATATGATATCCATTGAAATTGAGAAGATGAAAATGAAATAGCAGATGCAGCATTAATAAATGAATTCTTAGACTTATATAAACTATTCTTCTTTCCTCGAGAAGCTTGGGAAAGAACTTGAATATGAATGTGAATAACATCTATGTTTGATGCTATGGCATTAGATTTATCTTTAGAAGATAATATAAAATTAATAGCATGATATGAATATAAAACATATACTAAACAGTTAGCAAAATCTCAATGGTTTATAAGATGATTATTAAAACTTACATCTGATCTTGTATATAATGAAGAACAACGAGATAAGTTATCATGAAAAGAAAAATTTGACAGAATAATAAATGATATTAATTCTACTATATGGTGATATTGATATTATTTATTAGATGATATATCAAGAGATTGATTCGAAGAATATACGCCAAAGACACAAACAGCATTATTAAAACAAATATTTTGAACAAGAGAATATAGTATTAAGATGTTTGATGAGATATCTAAGAATCAATGAATATTAAAAATATGAACATGGGATGATTTTACTAATTGGCTTACATATAATACACCATATGCAGTTCAATTCGCTCAATGAAAGTTCCTTGATACAACTTGAGTACAATGAGCTTTAAAAGAATGGTTTGAGTCTCCATTATATCGTACTATGGTAGCAGAATGAGTTCTGCCAAAATGAGTAACTGATGATGAATATTATGATTTCTATATAATGATGACTCAATATAATCCAAAAGATAAAGATACGATATCTCGAGACTTTTTAGTAGATTGGTCTTGGAATGATAAAGATACTTGAGAAAAGCAACATGATTATGATAAAGAAGCGAAAGAAAAGATATGGCACGATTTGATGCTTGATAATGTAGATGAAGATTTAGTTAAAGAAGCTATAAGACTATTATCTACAGCTGAAAAAGATTATCAAGCTCAAGCTCTTACTGCATTGATGTATCTTGAAGCTCAAACTCCATGAGCATGACAAAAGTTATTATGATATTATGTTAATGCAGCTGCTGCTAATAAGGTATTCTTTAGTTGAAAATATTGATATTTCAAAAAACAAGATGATTGAAGCTATTCAATAATAGATCAAGCAAAAATAAATGATGCTTTTAGAAAAGAATGAATCCAATTAGCAAAAGATTTATTTAATATGGAATATATATTAGATAAAGAAATATGGGCACAGGCTTCATTAAAATTAGCAAAAGATAGTGATTTGGCGATATCAGATTATATAAAAGATTTAAAAGATAATTGATACTGAAAGCTATGAATCTATCCTGAAAAAATAGATTTAATGGAATCAAGAGTTGATAGATTAAAAAGATGGTGAGTAATTGATGATGAAGATATGTGAGTTTGGAAAAATACAGATTTATATGAAGTATATAAATTATATACATATACTAATATAGCTGCAGCAGAATGAATGCCTGACTGATTTAAAATGTATAACATGTTCTCAAAATTATTCTCAGCTTCTTGAAAGAAAGATGAGAATTGAAAACTTACAGAAGAATGAGCTAGGTCAATGTTATATGCATATAATTCATTATTAGAATTAGTAGATTGACTCTGAGTATCAGATGTTGAAAAAACAGTTATAATGTCTTCTGCATTATTACAATCAGATCAATTCATATCAAGATTAATAGAATGAAAGACTGATGAAGAAATAATGAGCGATCCTTATATTCAAACAGCATTACATTTCTTATGGTGAACAGCTCAATTGGCGAATGCTTTAGCTGATAGAAGAATATCTGAAGTAGTTCAAAAAAAATATACTTGAACAGATCCTGAAGAAGTATCGTTATCTTGGGTTACAAAATCTAAATGAACAAAGAAAAGTTGATATTCTAGTTGGAAACAATATTATACCAATAATAAATACTTCTATGATCAAGTCAAATATATGACATCAAAGTATCATAAGTATTATAATTATTTATATACTCCTAAGACAACAAATGTCCAAAGCTACTATTCAAAAAAAGAGCGAGACGCCAAACAATTCTGACCATCTCTTGCTACAATCAGATGAAGTTGAGGTGGTTGAAGGAGAGATAATAAAGAACAAAAACCAGGATGAAGCTTGACTCAGAGATGGTGAAAGGCAAGACCATTCACAAATCGATGAGACCTCGACAAAATCCCAGACAGAAGAACTAAGCCTAAGAACAGAAGAACAAGAGCATACGCTGTCGGTTCAAAAATCCGAAACAAGCTTATCCCTTGAAGACGCAGATACGTTAAAGCAAGACAAAGAGACATACCTACTCTCTCTTAAAGATGATAAATGACGTAAAGAGTTACAAAATGCTATAATAGATAGAGGAATAGATCCAAAATATCTTGCAGATAAACTTATGGAATGAATAGAATGTGCAGAAAAAGTTTGAAATGACTGAACAATCCTACCAGATTACGATGCAAAGCTTAGATATATCAAAGAAGTTGAGAAACTCATGTGATATACGAAGAAAGATCCTATCGAAATCGTATTCCGTCCTATCACAAATCCCCAAAATCCCATTTAATTTATATCTTATCAACTATGGCAAGAAAAAAATCAAGATGAACTCCTGTAAAACTTGATATGTGACTACAGGAAAGGCGAACTCCACAGCAAATATTCGAGTTCAAACAAAACTATAACGACTCAGATTGAAAAATAGAGTCAGATTTGAGATCTGATGTTAGAAAAGTTATAGAATTTTATTCTGATACGTTTTTTGAAGCACGGATTCAGGATATTATGGACTATTCTATGTCAGGAATTCAAAGAAGATTAGAAAAAATTAAACATTGAATCAGAGAATTCTCAAATATGAAACAACCTATTATAAAAACTTTTACTGATAGAGTTGTAAAATGAATATATAGGACAAATTTCTCATTAAAAATGTTGAATGTCAAAAACAACAAAACGGTTGTTAAGACATTACAAAGTATAGCAGAGCGATTCTATGCTACGTCTAAAATGAAAAAGACTTTGCAAGAAGTTGCCAAGTCTGCTACGCTAAATGGTAACGGTTATTACAAACTTATATTCAATACACCAGAAGAAACTAAAGAATTTTTAAGAAATTTATCAAAGTGAGAAGCAGAACCAATAGAAATAACATCTGCACCTGTTAAAGTAGAATGGATTTCAGAGTTTGATTTGTTCTATGATCCTTCAGAACCACTTAACTGAGACCAAACATTCGTAGTATATCGTTCAATTAAATCAATAAATTCAATATTAGAAAATGTAGTACAGAAATTAGACGAATATGTTGACCGAGACACTCTTGCTTATGTATGTAACAATCCAGCACAATTCGATGACAACAATTATAACCTTATCCGTAATATAATATATTATGAAAAATTATATTTAGACAAATGTAAGACAGATAAGAGCTTTGATGTCAACAACTTTATCCAAATGGCTAAGGATAATAAGAAAGTTGAGTACATTGAAATTTGGGAAAGGGATAAAATATATATTGTTATCAATTGATGGCTTGTTTGAAGTAAGGCTAATCCATTAGCAAAATATAAATATCGACATCCATTCTTCGGTGTCTACTTAGACAAGATACCATGAACTTGAACTGGTATCTGAATGTGAACATCTCTTAGAAATATTCAAAGATGATACGATTCATTGTTTAATATGATATTTGATAACGCTAAGAAATGTGCTGATCCTATGATTGAGGTAAGTGCATGAGCATTCGATCCAGATTTCCAATGGGAATGAGGTAAAGTAACAGAGCAGCATGTAGAATTTGTATCTCCTCCTCCATTAAATTCAGAAGTAATTAATGCATTACAGAACTTATTAGAGATGGCTTCATTTATGGTAACGCCAGCTTCATATTGAGATTATCAAACACAATCTCGTTCTGCTACAGACTCTAACTTTAGAACACAATCATTGAATGATTCTATTATAATGTTAGCAGATGCTATAACTGACTCTATGAACTTATGTTTTGAGTCATTGCTTGAACAGATGAAAGATAAAATGCCTGATAAATTCTTGTTGCCTATTTCTAAAAAGGCTGAACAGCAATGGGCTACAATATCAAAAGAAGATATTGAACTTAATACTGTATATGAATGGTCATCAGATTCTATTAGAGAAGCCGATAGAGAATCTCAAAGAGCTCAAGTTAATGAATTCTTGAACTGAATGTTAAGTGTTGCTTCAGATGAAACTTGAAGAACAGTAATAGACAGAGAAAATCTTGTCAAATACTTTATAGATTTATGGGATTTACCAGAAGATATATTAAAGAGCAAACAACAATTCTTTAATGATATGAAAGAAGCTCAGGTAAAACAAGCCGAAGCACAAGTTGAAGTTGCTCAGATACAACAAGAAGCTCAAGCAGAGGCTCAAGCTAATGCTGAGCAAGACCAAATGATAGGTCAAGAACTATGACCTGATGCAAATCAGAGTGATATAGACTTTGTTAAACAAATGATGTCGACACCAACTGAATAGTTCAACTTGACTTTTACTTGATATTTTCTATCTTAAAAATATAATACTTTTACTTGATTATATATAATAAATGTTAAATCAAGAAATGCAGAATGCTATCAATGCGACAATGGCAGCTGACAATAGTCAGCAAGAACAGACTCAAGAAGCTATAACTGAGCAAGTTGACACAAATTGACAAGCTCAAGAAATTCAAGCAGAGCCTGAATCTAATGAACAACAGTTCGATCCAAATTGAAATCAACAAGAAGTTCAGCCAGCGCAAGCTGAACAAACAGTTGAAGAAAATAATGCGGTTACTCCAGAACAGGATGTAACGACAGACTCTCCCGAAAAGAGTGAGGAAAAACAAAGTGATTTCTCTCGAGATGCGGAATTAAACGAGCTTGAAGCTATGCTTAAGTGAAATCAAGAAGCGAAACCTCAAGTTGAAGAACAACCCGAACCAGAGGCTCAGCCTGAAAAGGAAGAACCTATTAGTGAGGAAGAAAACTTAAACTATAAGGTTAAGTGGAAAGAGGAAGCAGCAAAAAGTTCACAGCTCGAAGCAGAAAACTATCGTTTACAACAACAGTTGAAATATGCTAACCTTGAGTTAGAAGATTCAACAAGTCGTTACGGTACGTTGAAAGACAGACAGATGGAATTAAACAATGACATCGAGTCACTAAAAAATAAAGTTACACCAGATGATTTAATTGACTTAAGTGATAAGTATAGAGTTTGGACAAATGTTCCAAATGATGCCACATCAGTTCAACTTGTACAAACCATTTGTTGATTATTATCTACTGTAACATGAAAGAATGCTGACTGAATATTTGAAGATTATTTAGCCACAAGAACAAATAAGGATATACCTTTTACATCTTCTCACAGTGATAACACTTCTATGTCAACTTCTGGTAGGGGGTGAGACAGCAGAATATCACTATAATTTCATTTTACCTAAATTAAATTTTATATAAAAATGCAAAATAGAAACTGTAACTATGGTTGTGGTGCTGACACAACTCCATGTCCACAGTCGTCTTGGGTTTCTAAATATCCTGCTTATGGATTAAACGGTGCTCAGATGGACAGATTCTCATTCAAAAAGGATGAATCAGAAGACGCTCAAAAACCATTTTACTTCTTCGACTACCTAGATAATATTATCTTATCAGGAAGTCCATTAAATGTTGTTAGACCTCTCTTACAACAGTCTCCAATCGCTCAATTAATGTTAGACATTAATGTTCAGAACGCTATGAGGGATGCTGATGGTGCTACTCTAAGAGATTTCCCAGCTATCTTCAAAGCTTTTCCTGAACAATATAATGTTATTCAAAATGGTAGATATTTTGAATGGTTAGAAATGCCTTATACTTCTACTTTGATGGAGTTCTATATCATCAGAGATGAAGCTAGTCCAACTAATACATTCTTAATTGCAGACAAATACGGAAATCCTATTGACATGAATTCTCATAAATATAAAGGAACTCTTGTTAAGGGACTTGAAGTATCTGTTTACTACAATGATCCTGAAGATACAGAATGTTCTTGAGGATGTTGTGCTAACTTCGATGAACTTTCAGTTCAAGCAGTTTGAACAACTCAATGGCAAGGTAAAACTTGGACAACAATTACTGTTGAAGGATGAAGTGGTTCAAATGAAGTTCCTCTAAGAAAATATAAGGGAAGAAATAACTATGGTGGAAACACTAATATTGAATGCCTTGACTCAGCAACTGAATATGCTGATGGAAAATATCCTGGAGACAAGGTTATAGTTAGAACATTCGCAGGTGACTTCTGTAATACAGTTGCACCAGAAGCTGGACTTGATGGATATGTAGCTATGCACTCACCTATCCAAAAGGTTGCTGCTAAGATTTGTTGGGATTGGGATGATCTTCACATGAGATTTACTAACAATACTGACGCATCTTTGTTCTTCAGATTAAAAGTTCAGGCAACATTGAACATGTTGGTTAACTTCTATCTATGAGCATTCTATGTTGGTAAAGGTAGAGATTGGGGTAACGAATTGAATATCGAAGGTTCTACAATGTCTTTGTATGGAACTATCTACGACGCTCAAGCTCATAACCCTATGCTTGGATTAATCAAGTCTGCTATCAATGCAACAACTACTGAAGAACAAATCGAGATTTGGTTATCTGCTCTTAACAAAGCAAGATATGCTAAATACGGTAAAGGACAACTTGTATGTCTATTCGACAAGGCAGGTTACGAATGGTTCTTGAGAATTAAACCAGCTCTTAATAACTTATTAGGAGTTACTGAGGTTATCAACTCTGGACAGAATAATACTATTTCTATCGGTGAACCAATGAAAGTTGTTATCGGTGGAAAACAAATCGAAATCGTTACAGATACATACTATGATTCAGTTACTCAGAATGCTGGAGAATGTGTTATCTTCGATAAATCTCTTATCTGAGTTAGACAACCAGATGAATTCACATTCGATATCGAAAGTGGAAAACTTACATCTGTTGCTACAATGTGATTGAGAGTATCAGATAAAACAGATCCTACTATCGACGAACCAGAATCTTGTAAATGTATTCAGCTTTCAATGAAGTTTGCTAACATCTTCATCGCTGTTACTCAACAAGACTCTCCATATTGTATCGTTGAAGGATTGAGAAACAGAAGCAAGCACGTATACTAATATACGATTAAAAAGACGAGCGAAGCAATTAGCTTCGCTTGTTTTTTTTAATCCTATCAATATAATATTGCCTGTAAAAGTATATCCTACCAAAAAATAAAAATACAAAATAAAATTTATTTTATCCTTTCTAAAATAAATATTATGGAATACTATTACAAAAATGTAGTTTTAACTGACATGGAAAACTTTTGGACAGAAAACGCACCAGAAGAATATCCTGTTAGACAATATGCAACCGCAAAGAATTTTGATCAAGATTTATTTGCTGATTTTTATCATAAAGTTTGCAATAACGAACCATTGTATACATGACATCCTGCTATGTGAAACGGTGACAAAAGCGCTACATTCTTTTATTTAACAGACGAAGAACAAACAACATTCGCTAATTTCATAACTTATTATAACACCATATCTCAATGAAAGTTTTGGGCATTCTCAGATGACACTGCTGGTTCAATAGTTAATTCTTATGATAAAATTGATGAATACTGGAGAACTCCAAGAACAGTTGCAGAAGATCCATATTGAGAAGCAAGAACATATACTGCACCATTTATGTATGATCAATGAAAGCCAGTTGATATTCCTAAGAGATATAAACCAGAATGGTATTATCCTGTTGATGATAAGTTTACTGATAAATGGAATCTTTCTCCTACTTCAGCAGAAACTCCATTTGAAGATATCCCAAGTGTAGACTTTGAAAGTCAAACTTTACAATGAGAATTGTGACATCGTTCATCTATAAGATAAAAATTTAGATAAATAACATAATATATTATGTATACAGTAAAACAATTTTTACACTTTCTGTATCCTTTAGTTTGACAAAACTGAGTCACAAGATTGATTGGTAATTGAGATTTATATTATCTTGTCAATCAGTCTATAAATGAAATATATAACTTCCAACCTGAGAAGGCTGATCATATGTTTCACCGAAGCTGGACGCATCGTAAAGATTTGTTTCACATGAGCGAAGATAAAAAATGAATGTGAGTTTGTTTTACTCGTCGACCTGTGAGAATGATTGACGAGTTTTGGACATCTAAATGGAACGATGTCTATAACTTACAAGAAGATAAATGTTATTGTGACATGAATCTTCCAGATACATGAATAATAAAATCTTGTGCTTGTGATTGTGAATGCCGAGCACCTTGTGAACCATTAGACTTAAAAAAGATAAGACCTCAAGCAAACCTTTGTCCTTGAACTTATCAAATAGCTTGATGATTTACAAAGTGAATGTGATGACTTGATTGACAGATTGTAAGAGTTAATACTTGAATCAACAAAGATTTTTGATTGTGGCTAACATATTATTGTTGACCATTAAAAGTAACTAAGGAAACAGATCAGATGCCAATTCCTGACTCATTTATGCACATAGCAGCAAAAATAATTGCAGCTAACTGTATGCCTATGAGCTGAGAAACAAGAGAGCAAGATGACTTGCAATACTATTCAACTGTTCGTAGAGAGCTTGAATGTCTTGTTAAACAAGATCCAGAGTTCCCAGCAAAAGTTGATTTTAAAGCAAATCCAAATCTCAGGCAACCTAAGGTTAATCCTAATGATTTATGATATAACTTTTAAAACATGGCACAAAATCAATACTTTGATGTTAAGCCAAAGTTATGAGAAGGTTCTGTATTATTCAATGATTTGATTAATGTAGTACCAGTTCCTGCACCACGAACTTGAATGTGAACTAGGCTCAACGATATTGTTGATAATTCAGACAATAACTTTTTCTTTTACAGAAAAAGAAAATGAATTAAGTATGTTAATACATATCATATGGAAGATTGAGAGGAAGTATTGGACACAGATGAACGATTAGAGTGAGAGTTTACAGATATGGCAATACTTAACTGAAGAAGGTATTTCTTAAGAAAAGATAAAAGTTGAACAAGGATGAGAGTTTATGTCCAACTATGAGTATCTCCTAAATGACAATTGTGTGATGATTTAATAAGTCAATGAAGAATTGTTGCTGTTAATGTTAATCAAGATTTAATGAGCTCAGAACATTCTTGAGGAAGTCAAATGCGAGACAAGATAACATTCAAAACAACAAAGGATACATACTGACGTTTCTTAAAAACCCAATGAGTTGTTAATCCAGATCATAAAACTGACCATACATATCCATTTTATATAATAAGATGGATGAAAGATTCAGAAGATTCATCTATAAAAACAGCTGTTAATTATTATGTAATTGATTTTGAGAATTTGACAGATGTCGAATCTTATAATTATGTATATTTAAGAGAAAAGTGATTAACAGTTGAATTAAAGAATAAGGTTTGTGAAGAAATAATATCATCATTATGATTAGAAGCATGACCAGGACATAATTATTATTTTGTTGATAGTGACGCTATACTTGCAAACTATCCATTTACAAAATGAAATTGTGATGATTTCTACTGAATTAATGATGAAAAAATAATGTATGATGTTGAGATATCTCTTGCGAAATCATATTGAGATAACTTAGCATTTTGTACATCTACATGAATTGTTGCTACAAGTTGATTAAATGCAGACGAATCTCTTAATACAGTTTGAGAAATATTAGTACAAGATACGATAACTTCAGCTACAATGTGGAATAATAGAATATGTTTTCTAACAAGAGCTTGATGATTATTCATATCTGGTGAATGATATAATCAATATAACTTTGTCACATGACCAGCATGAGTTACTGATTGAGATCAAGTACACTGAATATATAATGTTGGTAGTAGATTTACAACAATCATACCAGAATATTATACATTAATATTAGCCTGACCTCATGACATGGCTTATTGGATGTGACGAAAGACTTCAAACTATTCTGAAAATCAATGACTATATACAATATCAGATAGAGTCTGAATCTTTAGTAACACTGCTTATTGTGCTAAAGATTGAAAAGTATTTATGTGAAGAAGCTATAAAGACATCTATGTATTAGAGATGTCTCCTAATTCATATTGAATGCAAACATGGAACTTCACATATTATTCTGCGACTTGGTGGACAAGGTTAAAAGACTTAATCCAATGAAGTCAAGAAATGAATATAGACATGACAGACAATGAAATGTTTGTGTCAATATATGAACCATATAATAAATATTGAAGTATGGTATTATGTGAAGACAGACATTATAATTGTAGATATGTCTGGTTATTTGAATGAATAAAAATCTCAAGAGTATTTGATTGATGACAGATATTATTATGAGATAGGATATACGAATATTGATATGAATATGATATAGAGACAACTGAACAACACGATATAGTTGAGGTTGTTGACATTATATTCTGAGACGAAACTCCTACTGCTAATAAATTCTTTTCATTCTATAAGATTGCTGTATGAGATAACTCAATAATATCTGACAAAACTTGGATTAATACTAACGTAACAAGTTGATGAAGGCTTCGAGATAGAAGTGTACATCTAACTAATACTCGTTATGTATCTATGCTTAATTCTAAAACATCAGATGAAGCTATAAGAAAATGAGATTTCGGTTATCAGATTAAATGACATTGAGATAGATACAAATCTTGATTCCAAAGAGAGTTGGATACTTATTCAAAGTTACCAAGTATACAAGAATACAATCCAAGACAATGAGCTTGGACTAACAGTTGATTATCATTATTCTCAACATTAAAAGAAAATATCTGACAAGAATGAGAATTGCTACAGATAACATTAATATCTCATTGAAATGATAATCTTGAATTCGGTTCTGTATTTATTTGACGGTTTCAGAAAGATTATGACTTTGTAGACAAAGAAGATGTCAATGTAGACGATTCAGAATTCACCTCAGATTCTGAAACGCAAGGAAAGATAAATGTTGAAAGTGATGTATAATTCATTATAATATAGGCAATATGTTTTATTTATTAAATAATTATAAAATGTCTTTAGAAGAAATATTAGATGCAATAGAAAATCTTGAGGCAGCAGACCTCGTTCCTGTTCTTGAAACAGTTACTGCTAAATTTGCAGAAAACTTTGGTTACATTGATTCTTATGCGACACCTGCTGAAGAAGAAGCTGAAGAAGAAACAGAAGTTCCTGTTGAGGAAGAAGTTCCTGTTGAGGAAGAAGTTCCAGCTGAAGACGTACGTTTATCTTTATAATATAATTTCTAATATGGATACAAACGAAATCATAATTAAAATAAGAAGTCTCCCTATGGACGACAAAAGAAAAATCGCTGATATGATGAAGCCGTTTGTATGAGCAAGTGAGGCTGTAATCAAATTAGCAAATCTCTTTCAGATGTTATCACCTGAAGAACAAATCGCTTTTATCGAATTAATTAAACAAACTCCACATGGCTGCGAATAGAAACGAACAGTTAGCAAAAGAGTTAGGGTATCAATGATCACTCAAATCTTGAGTGGAGTATGATGATTCACTTTTGTCAAAACCACAAGATCAACTAACTGGTTATGATAAAGCGACATTAAACATAAACCCTGATTTAAAAGCTAAGCGTGAAGCATACCAAGCTTCATTAGCAAGAAGTAATAAACTTCAATCAGATTTAAGTAATATTCAAGAGGCTCAGCAGTTCTTACAGAATAACGTATCGCAACAAAAAGAACGTATAAATAAACTGTATGATTTGCAAGATAAAGCTGCAGCTATTAGTGCTTCAATACAATGAACTAATAGAACAGCATGATGACTTTGAGCAGCATCTAATATTCTTGGTAATTCAAGATGAATAACTGATGCTCAAATGCAACAACAGATATTACAGAATTCTGCTCAAAGAGAATCTGCTTTATCTAATGTAGCACAACAGGAGGCAAATCTTCCCTCAGTCTTAGCCTCGCTTGACCAGGCAAATGCTAATGCAGAATTAGCTAGAGCGCAGACAAAATATTATAATAATCAGGCTACTACATCAGCTTCATCTTGATGAGGTTCATATAGTAAAAAAAATAATAACAATAATAATAATGAAAATGAGTCTGATTATGAAATATTAAATTGACTTGACATTAATTGACAACATATAGATTGAGTCTTTGTTCAAGATAAAGATTGAAATATATATGATGCAAATCGACAACCATTGAAAGTTTGATGACAATATACAAAAGAATGAATGAGAATATTATGGTGAGAAGACACCAAAAACACTAATGAGACTAAAGAAGATAAAGATAAAGATTATTGAAATAAAATGCCAAGTTGAATAACTATCCCAACATTATGAACTTGAGCATTATTGTGAACAAACAAAAATGCTAAAAATGTTTGATTTACTAATGTAAATAAAAGAGTATCTTTATAATTTAATGCAAATATCGTATGACTTATTATCCTAACAAAAACTTAGTGGATGAGAATGGTAACTTTATCATTCCGATGGCTTCGAATAATGCAGCGAGCAATCTATCATCACTAAGAGACATCAACTTTGATGCACTCGCTAATGCTGATAAGAGTAAAATATATTTATTAGCTTACTTCCCATGAACAAATTATTTTGATTGGGTATCTATAGATAATCCAGAATATCAAAAACCAGAAGAAGATGAAAAAGTTTTAGATAAATAATTTATACAGACTATGGCTACTTGTAATACAGTACCGTTAACCGATGATTTAGTTCTATTATGAAGAACTAAAAGTGGTTGACAGTATGTCGAAATAGACGTAGACTCAATACCGTGAGTTAATGAGGCTGATGTCTGTGAGTGTCTTGAAGATTGTGAAAAGATAAAAGCTCTTGATGCTAAAGATGCAAACCTTCAAAGTCAAATTAATGACTTAAACAACCAAACTGATAAGCTAAGAGAGAAAGATGATGATTTACAAGACCAAATTGACAACATAAAAGAGAAAGATGTTTCTCAAGATAATGTTATAAATAATATTAATACAGAGATATCCTCTTTGAAAACTGACTACATCAATGTTATCAACAAGGTGAAGTCTTTATGAATCCATACAATCCTTGATCCAACATACACTTCATTTGAAGATTGGGTAAACAATGTTTATATCCCTTCTTGTTGAACCGCAGAGAATGAGTTCTCTGAGTGAGATTGGTATTTCAATACTAATCCTGCAATGGACTCAAGTCAGGGAGTATATGTAAATATTAGAAAACCAGATTCAACTGAACCATGTTCTATCAATGATTGGTACAAATTGCCGTACGATATTCCTGCATTAGCAATTATCTGAATCGATCCTATCTTTGTCAAACATCCTTATAGATGAAGATTTGAGGTAGGTATCGATCCAGATAAACTTGCTGACTTCATATCAAAGCTTGATAAATTAGATTTATCTACGGTAAAATTATATCTCTGAGATGTATACCTTGATTGGATAATCAAAGAATCTTTAACCATTCAAGAGAACTTAACTGTATGAGATACAATAGTTACAAATGACTTAACTGTAAATGAACATGCTACAATAAACAATTTAACAGTTAACGAATGACATATCGAAACTCATGTATGAAATGAAGATTTCCTATGAGATATAAATATTGAATGAGATATAAATGCAATCAATGCGCATTATGATGGTAATGTTCAAATAGATTGAAATATTAATATTGATTGACATACTGAGACAAATACTATTCACGCTAAAGAATGATGTATTGAAAAATTCACATGTCCTGTTGAATTTGCTGATGATGTTTCAGTATGAAATACAGTTATTAATAACGAAAATATAACTGTTAATGAAGTTCATACTCACAACGTAATTAATGAATGAGATACACATCTTGAATGACCAGTTACTATTATATCTAACTCATTCAATTTAGTAGATCCTGATACGCAAGAAGTGATATGTCTACAAAATATGGCTAAGAACTTATCAAGACCATCATATTGATTTTTTACATTCTATTGATGATGAACATTTAGCAATCCTTGATATTCAACTGCTGTAATGTGATTGTGATGAAATGGTATACAATTCTTTAACGCAGAACAGAATAAATCATTACCACAATCTCAACAGTGTGCATATGTAGCATTTAACACATGAGACCAATATACTGATCCATCATGACAAAGCTTTACATGAACAAAAGTTATACGGGATGAAGCCAATCAGACTCCATGAGTATGATTAAATAGAGCTTCATCATGAGCTTGACAGATAATGATATATTGATCAAACCCTGAAAACGCATGAGTATATAGAATATCTTTTCATGTTACAGTATGATTCTCAGATTTAAGCGCTCAAAGTCCACGAGACTTCTATGCTCATCGTGCATGAGTATGTCTATATAATCTTGATAATATAAGCGATCATGTTATCTTTGATGACAAACATGCATCTGGTAGAGATATATGGGAATATACGCATACTCATCAATATTATGATGCTAATGATTGAGAAGATGCAAGTGGTTCATCAACAAGAACAACACAATCATCTACTATGAAATCTTATACTACTACATGAGCAAAAGAAGAATGATATGTTGATAGACAAATAGTAAGATCAGATGATCATTATACATATGAAGTTAATATAGAAGTTCCTATATCAACCGACTATTATGTAGCACCATATCTCAAAGTGTCTACATGATACTCATCATTATCCCCTCAATGAAAGTTTGAAATAACTGATTGAAAATGGGTAACATGATGATTATCAAGATTATCAATCGTAAAGGTAGCAAACTTATGAATGCCTTACGAATACCACTGTGAGGGTTAAATCTCTAACATACCTCTTTTAAATCCTATTAAATTAAGAAATGGCAACATGTAACACAGTTGATTTAAGCGACGCAATGACACTTCTATGAAAGAAGAAATGTACAGGACAA
>Ga0326512_10000985_pt1 | contig 23302 bp, 17 predicted proteins | sample 1_2617_0518_D_FD_203652 | JGI IMG/M metagenome (GOLD analysis project Ga0326512, IMG submission 203652) | Bovine rumen microbial communities from UC Davis, California, United States - 1_2617_0518 | ecosystem: Host-associated > Mammals > Digestive system > Stomach > Rumen | place: USA...
ACGGTGTCCGTACCGGCAGCATCAAGCTCCCGGGGCTGACTCTATCAGGATGGTGGTGTGAGATATACGAGACAACATGGAACGGCTCATATCAGGATATGGCTCACGGTGATGTTACGGCAACCCCGGTCCAGATAACTGTCTCTAAATCTTCTACGAATCAGGTCGTTAACGGAAATCCCTGTTATAGTCTTGCAGGAACTTCATATGGATTATACAGGGCAGGAGACAATTCTCTTGTACATGTTTTCGATATTGATGAGAGCGGAAATACTCCGGCTTATACACTTGATCCAATCAACGATGGTACCAATCTTTATATAAAAGAGATCACGGCCGGCAGAGGATACAGTCTTGATGCAACCGGACATGCTGTTAATCTGAATTCAGCGGCAAATAATCTTGTCACAGTACGGGTTCAGGATGTTCCTTTGGTTTATTCTTCTGCTGTGACACTGGTCAAGCACGATGAGAACGGATGGAATCTCATAACAGAAAGATCTTTGGAAGGCGCTGTTTTCAGAGTCGAATATTTTGAAAGAACAGACATCAATAATTTAAGTGACTTGGGATCTTTGTCGGGAGTCACGCCAAAGGCAGCAGTAAATCTGATAAGTAAAAGTTCAGGCGGCAAAGACGGAAGCATAACTATCGATATAAATACTCTTTCAGCTGCGGATAAGTCCGGCTATTTCAAAGCCTTAGGAGGTCTGCCCCTCGGAACATACATGGTTACGGAAGTCACGGCTCCGACAGGATATAGCAAAGCAGTTAAGCCTCTGGTGTTCTGTATTACTGATGATGGCGGCAATGCAAAGTGCGGATATGTACTTGATAATTCGATTTATAAGAAGATAACGGATACAGAGATCAGGATGTCGGAGATTCCGGTAACTGGTCTTTATTCTCCGTTGAAGTCTGCTTCCGGTAATGAATCACTTATTGACGGAGTGCATTCACTTAATGGAACGAGATACGGTATATATTTCAAAGCAAACGATACTCTGGTCTGCACGGTGACTTTCGGTGCTGACGGAACTATCTCCAATGTTGAATACAATGCTTCAGTAACGCCAACTGATAACTGGAGTTCCGGGAAGAACACCATTGAACTTGCAGAAGGTGATTACTATGCAAAAGAACTCAATGCCGGAAGGTGGTTCTTTGTTGACGGTTCAGTTTATGAGTTCAGCATTTGGCCTGACCGGACATCCGATATGAATTTTGCCGATCAGCCGATAATTCCTGAGATATCCACTTCCGCAAAAGATTCCGATACCGGTACTCATCAGCTGTCTTATAAGGAAAGGGTTACTATCAAAGATGAAGTCTCATTCATCAATCTTGTTCCGGGCGAAGAATACACTCTGACAGGTATTCTCTATGACGCTTATACAGGGGAGATCTATAAGGATGCTGAAGGAAATACATATACAAAATCAGTTGTGTTTATTCCTGATGACACCAATTCAGTGATCGCTGACGGTACAGCATCTGGAAGTACTGACATTGTGTTTGAAGATGTACTTGTATCTTATTCAAATACAACGCTGGTCGTATTTGAAGAACTCTATGAGAATCAGAATGATACTCTTGTGGCGGCTCATGAAGATATAGATGACGAAGAGCAGACTGTTGAAAGATACGTTCCTGAATTAAAGACCACGGCAACGGATGCCCAAAGCGGTACTCATGTTCTGGTCTATGAAGAGAAGGTCACTATAAACGATCTTGTTACATATACCAATCTCAATCCCGGAGAAGAGTATTACCTGAAAGGTGTTTTATTCGATGCAGAAACAGGCGAGCTGTTCAGGGACGCGGCTGGAAAGACCTATACTCAGATAAAAGGATTTACTCCTTCTGATGCGGACGGCGAAGAGATACTTACTTTTACGGATGTAGAGATCCCGCTGACAAAGACTACGATAGTTGTATTCGAATATCTGTATGAGAAAACAACTGACTCGCTTATCACATCGCATGCTGATATAAACGATGAGGATCAGACTTTGCAAAGACCGTCGTGTGTTACATATGCGACTACACTTAAGGGAGCAAAGTCTTTTCACAACAACGCTGTGGTTACTTTAGTAGATCATGTCAGTTATGAGAATCTCGAAGCCGGACATGAATACTATGCAAAGGCATCGCTCTATACTACAGAAGGTGATCAGGTTGTAAGCGGGGGACTGGAAGTTGTATCATCCGGAAGTTTGTTCCTGAAGAAAAAGACGGTACAGTTGAAGTCGCCATCAATTTCGATACTTCAACTCTTTCGGAAGGTGACAGAGTTGTAGTCTTTGAGAATATATATGAGATGAATAATGATGAAGGTCTCTCGAACGGGATACAGAAAGAGGATATTCTTGTTCTTTCACATGAGGATCTGAATAACAGAGAGCAGAGCCTTGATGTCACAAGTGCTCCGCCTGTTCCTTCACTGGGTGATATTCCGAATAACGAATTGATCTTATGCCTTGGTGTAACATTTATTGTAGTAGGCGCAGTATCGCTTGTGATAGTAACGGAAGTTAAGAGAAGAAAAGTATAAATAAAAGGGTGGACGGATATATCCGTTCACCCTTGTCTCTTGTAAGCTGTAATTGCGGTTACTGTTCTTTTCTGTGGCTGATGCCGAGTTCTTCTGCAACAGCGTAGAAAGCTTTTCTGGAATTTCTGATAGAAGTCTCTGAGACGCAGAAAGCAAGACGGCAATAGCCGGGACGAGCGAAGCTCGAACCTTTTACGATTAAGAGATTGTGAGCAGCACACTTAGATGCGAACTCTTCATCAGTGAGACCCTTAGGAGTATTCATGAAGATATAGAGTGCACCGTTAGGCTTGACTGCATCAAAACCTGCATCAACAATGTTGGCATAAAGAAGGTTTCTTCTGTTCTCGTAATTGGCAACATCAACTTTAGCGTAGATTGATTTCTCAATGACTCTCTGCCAGATAGCGGGAGCATTAACGCTGCCGAGTGTTCTGTTTGAAAGAACGATAGCGCCGGTAAGCTCAGCGTAGTCAGCACACTTGGGTGATACGAGAGTATAACCGATTCTCTCGCCGGGGAGTGAAAGTGACTTGCTCCATGAGAAACAGATAATGAGATTGTCGATATACTTGAGAGCGCAGGGAACAGAAGCACCGTCGTAAGCAAGATCGATATAAGGCTCATCGCTAATGACATAGATCGTATGATCTTGCTTCTTGAGCATATCGTTGAGTTCTGTAAGAAGCTCAGCCGAATAAACAACACCCGACGGGTTGTTAGGTGAGTTAACGATGATGGCCTTTGTCTTGGATGTGATGGCCTTTTCGATATCGGCAATAACAGGCATGAACTTGTCGTCTGTCTGAACGATAACGACCTTGCCGCCGTGGTTAGCTACATAACCGTTGTATTCCATGAAATAGGGCGCAAGAAGAATGACCTCGTCCTCAGGATCTAAGAGTGAATGAAGAACATCGTTCATTGCAGATGCAGCACCAACTGTCATGCAGACAGCATCTGCACCGATCTCAAGACCTGCTTCCTTGCCGCGCTTTTCTGCAACGATCTGTCTTGTTGAAGGATAACCTGCATTGGGCATATAACCGTGCATTCCGGGTGTGGGATTCTCGGCAAGCTCCTTAAGAGCATCGAATACTTCCTTCGGCGGCTCCAGGTCAGGATTGCCGATAGAGAAATCGTAAACGTTATCAGCACCGTAGATAGCCTTAAGTCTTCCGCCTTCTTCAAACATCTTGCGGATCTCAGAACCGCCCTTGAGCGATTCGATCATTTTCTTGGAAATCATAGTGTTACCTCTAATCTAAAAATATAGAAACTAATATAGCACAAATAACAGATTATTGAGTGCGATTTGCCGATAAGGTCTATTTTATAGTGCTAAATCGGCAATTTTGGTTACATAATTGCCGAATAACTAGTGTCAGCTATTCAAAATCGGCAAAATCAATACTCAGTTGCCGAAAATCGGCTGCTAAATGACTTAAATCGGCAATTCCAGCCGTGATAATTGCCGATTATTTCAAAATTTACTTGCAGGAGAAAAATATGGAATACGGTTTAAGTAAAGAATTGAAAGACAGATATGATTTATTAACTAATCTGATTAATAAGACTGAAGAAAAGATCAATGGATGGTCTGATGGGAAGATAAGGATCAGGAATTATAAGAACAGAAATTATTTTTACCAGTATAATGGTGATTCGCAGGAAAAATATATTAGTGTAAAAGATGTGACGGTTATCGAAAGGTCGATTCAGCGAGAATATTTAGAACAGGTTTATAAAGCCGCTAAGAAAGAGGCTGACATAGTAGGAAAATTCATAAATGCGTATCCTGATGAGATTCCGGAAAATGTATATGCCTCTATGCCTGATAACAAAAGAAGTTATATTAAGCCGATAGTATCCACAGATGAGCAATTTGTTCAGCAATGGCAAGACAGACCTTATACACCTAAATCCATATCCAAAGATGTTCCGGTATATGTAACCTTGAAAGGTGAAAGGGTCAGATCGAAGTCGGAGATGATCATTGCGGACAGATTATTCTTGAATGGTATTCCGTATAAGTATGAGTGTCCGCTGATGGTTGCAGGGAATGAGATCATTCATCCGGATTTTACTATCTTAAGGGTCAGCGACCGTAAGATCTTATATTATGAACACTGCGGTATGGTGGGAGAGCAGGATTATGCCGAAGAGATGGTGGACAGAGCGGTCAAGTATTCTTTGACAGGAATCTATAACGGAGACAGATTGTTTTATACATATGAATGCAGCGGGAAACCACTTGATGTCAGAGTTCTGGATAACCTGATAAACAACTGCTTCAGATGAGCCCTGCTTAAAAGAAGTGGTTCAACAGGAGTAGCGAATTATTCCTGATCTAAAGACAGGTCAGCAGCATTGTTAACGGATATCTCAATATCGTATTCGGGATTCTGGAGTCTGTTTACGAAGAAGCGTTCTGAGAGCGGCTTGTCGTAGAAGAAGGACTGGAAGAGACTGCAGCCGCACATCATGAGGTCGTCGGCCTGCTTTTGAGTTTTAACGCCTTCGCATATGACTTTGTAGCCAAGGATCTTGGCGAGGTTGATCATGTCGTTTGCGATGATTCGTCCCTTGGAATCTTCCGGATCGAATCTGTCGGCATCGATCTTTACATACTTCGCATCAATGTCGTGAAGGAGCGTAAGGGTTGACTGACCGGTGCTGAACTTGTCGAGTGTAACCAGAATTCCGGCTTCGCTCAGTGTATGGCTTACATCTCTGAGGATGGGCATTCTCTGTGTATAGTCAGGTTCTGAGAATTCGATACCGATAAGGTTGTGGTCAACACCGTATTTGTCTATCACTTCAAGAATGTTGTCGGCAATAGCGGCGTTGAAAAGATGACGGCCGGAGAAGTTGACCGTGATAGGGACTATGGAAATGCCCTGTTCCTGCCAGGTTTTGATGTTCTTGCAGACATTCTCAAGAACATAGAAGTCGATCTTGGTAACGATACCGGAGTCTGTTGCGAGAGTGATGAATTCCTGCGGAGACATTATCTTGCCGTCCAAAGGCCATCTGGCCAAAGCTTCGGCAGCATGGAGGCAGGGCTTGCCTTCTAGACTGATAACAGGCTGATAGTAGATAAGAAATTTATTCTCATTCAAGGCTCTGCTCAGAGTTTCGGTGTTGTTGCGGTTGGATTCGTTGATCTCGTCTGTGTAGTAAACGATATCGACATTGTTCTTCTTGGAATAACTGAATGCCTGTGAGCACTCGCCCATGACGTGGTTGCCGAAACGGTGGTTGGGGCGGATCGTGGTGATTCCCGCTCTGCAGCTGAAGATGTGCTCGAACTTGTCGCCGCCGTAAGTAAGTGAGACGGGAACAGATGCGATAAATCTTTCGAGTTCGGGGAGACGGGATGTGATGAGGACAACTACGAAATTGTCACCGCCGAGATGGACAGCAAATTCGCCTCTGTCAGCATCAGGGAAAGAATTGAGTTTGGCTCCGAAAAGCTTTATGGATGAACCTGCAATATCAGAACCGAAGTATCTGTTGATCTGGTTAACATGCTTGATGTTGATGAAAGCGACTGAGTATTTTGTGGCAATGCCGGATGCGAACATCTCATCGAATCTGTTGAAAAGGTAGTTCTGGTTATACATACCGAATTCGATGTCGTTATTGTAAAGGAAAGAATACTGATTACTAAGACGGTTAACAACGATCTTGTTGGCAACGCTGTCTTTGAATATGCATAAAAATTCCTCCTGCTCGACTGAAAGTTGCGGAGGATACTGGGTGTATGTGAATCTTACGATCGTAACAACGGATTCTTTGCTTCCGAGAGTTACTTCGAAGAACTCCTGGCCGATGTTGTCGGAAACGTAATCGACATTCTTGGAAACCGGCTGGCCGCTTATATATTGGGTATCTTCGATCTTGGCGATTGAAAGGTAATCGGCATATTTGGAAAACTTATCGCTGAACTTGCAATCGACACATTCATTGAGTGTGTCATAAAAAGCTTTGATGTCAGGAATGCCGGTGTTCATAGATTATCCCTTAATTCTTTAGTTCACTAGATTTTAAGATATCAAACCGCTCATTACAACCTATAAAAAAATTATCAAAAAAATATAAGGAATAAATCTAATATGAAAAATAAGCAGAAACCATTTAAACAGTATATCGGAACCAAAGGAGAAGATGCCGCAGCAGGTCTTTTGAGGGACAGGGGATTTAATATCCTCAGGCGGAATTATGCGGTGCACAACGTGGGGGAGATAGACATCATTGCCGAAAAATACAGTGAGATCTACATTTTTGAAGTCAGGACAAGAAGGAACATCGGTAGTTATCCTGACTCGGCCGAGTCGGTGATCCGCAAGAAGCGGATCAAGGTAATGAAGACGGCCGAGCGGTTTATTGCAGAGAAAGGGCTTTACGACAGAAACGTCGTTTTCGAGGTGATAATGGTGACGCATGATGCACAAGGTAATATACAGAGGATCGATTTTGTTCCGTTTTGATGTGCAATGTGCCGAATTTAATGCAAAATGCATTTTTGATGTTTAGAAATGCCATTTTCACAATTTTTGTTTATTGCTTTAATTAAGCAATAGACTATAATTGTTTGGGTTTTGATGGGTGTAGCATGCCCTGAAAAATGCAAGATTCAAAATTCAAAATTTCATTTTAGAAAGGTTGGCCGATCATGAAGGGTTACCGTGAGATGACAAAAGAAGAGCTCTTGGCAGAGAGAAAAGAGCTGAATGAACGCTATGAGAAGTGCAAGGCACTTAATCTTACGCTCGACATGACACGCGGAAAGCCTTCCCCGGTTCAGCTTGACCTTTCAAACGAAATATATGAGACACTGAAAGACGGCTTTAAGACCGCCAAGAATGAGGATACAAGAAACTACGGTATCGCTCCCGGTATCGAAGAGATCAGAAAGATCTTTGCTGATATCCTCGGTACTGACAAAGACAATATCTTCATGGGCAATTCGTCATCTCTTAATCAGATGTACGATGCGATCATGCGCTCAATGGTATTCGGTGAGATTGATTCACCTAAGCCCTGGTCACAGGTAGAAGGCAGAAAGTGGCTTTGCCCGGCGCCCGGATATGACAGACATTTCAGAGTTACGGAGACTATGGGATTTGAACTTATTTCCGTTCCCATGACAGAGAACGGTCCTGATATGGATGCAGTTGAAGAACTCGTTAAAGATGAGAAGGTCAAGGGTATCTGGTGCGTTCCCTGCTACAGCAACCCGGACGGTGTTGTTTACTCCGAAGAGACATGCAGGAGACTTGCAAAGATGGAGACTGCTGCTCCTGATTTCAGGATCTTCTGGGACAATGCTTATGTTGTTCACCACCTTACTGAAGACAGAAACGAGTGGGGAAAGCTTCCTGATATGCTTTCGCTTTGCGAGCAGTCCGGACATGCCAACAGAGTATATGAGTTCGCTTCATCTTCGAAGATCACATTCGCAGGCGGCGGTATCTCATGCTTTGCTTGCAATAAGGACAACATGGCTTATGCCAAGAAATACCTTAATGCGCAGACTATCTGTACAAATAAGGTAAACCAGTTAGCTCACGCAAGATTCCTTCCCGATCTGGAATCTGTATATGCACACATGATGAAGCACGCAAGCATTCTCCGTCCCAAGTTCGAGGCTTGCCAGAGAGTTCTTGATGAGGAACTCGGTTTCGATAATCTCTGGCACTGGACAGATCCTAAAGGCGGTTACTTCGTAAGCTTCTATGCCATGCCCGGAACAGCTACAAAGGTTGTATCCATGTGCAAGGAGGCAGGCGTTGCACTTACACCTGCTGGTGCAAGCTATCCTTACGGAAAGGATCCTTCTGATTCCAACATCAGACTTGCTCCTTCTTTCCCTGAGGTTGAAGATATCGAGAAAGCCGTCAGAATCCTCTCGATCTGTGCTAAAATCACAGCAGTGGATAAATTGTTGGAGGATCTTTAATAATGAGCAAAGATACATACGAGAGCCCTTTAAACTCCCGCTACGCAAGTCGTGAGATGCAGTACATCTTCTCACCTGACAAGAAGTTCCGTACATGGAGACTTCTCTGGATCGCATTGGCTGAGGCTGAGAAGGAATTGGGACTTAATATCACAGATGAGCAGATCGCTGATCTTAAGGCTCACAAGGATGATATCGATTATGAGGATGCAGCAGCAGAGGAGAAGATCCGCCGCCACGATGTAATGGCTCATGTCCATTCTTATGGCAAGCAGGTCAAGGGTTCCGGTGCTGATGCGATCATCCACCTTGGTGCCACATCATGCTATGTAGGCGACAATACAGACATCATCATCATGAGAGAGGCATTGGAGCTTATTAAGAAGAGACTTGTAGTCGTTATTGCTAAGCTCGCTGATTTTGCTGATAAGTACAAGGCTATGCCTACTCTGGGATTCACACATTTCCAGCCGGCTCAGCTCGTAACAGTAGGTAAGAGGGCAACGCTCTGGCTTCAGGATCTTGTATTCGATCTTGAGACTATCGAGAATGCAATTGCTTCTTTGAAGCTTCTCGGATGCAAGGGAACGACGGGTACTCAGGCTTCTTTCTATGACCTTTTCGACGGTGATCACGCCAAGTGCGTAGAGCTCGACAAGAAGATCTGCGAGAAGATGGGATTCGAGCAGTCCTACTATGTATCAGGCCAGACATATTCCAGAAAGATCGACTATACAGTTCTTTCAGCTCTTGCAGCTATCGCTCAGAGCGCTCACAAGTTCTCCAACGATATCAGACTTCTTCAGCACCTGAAGGAGATCGAAGAGCCTTTCGAGAAGAACCAGATCGGATCTTCAGCCATGGCATATAAGAGAAATCCGATGAGATCCGAGAGAATCGCATCTCTTTCAAGATATGTGATCGCTGACGTTCTTAATCCCGCTATGACTTCTTCAGAGCAGTGGTTCGAGAGAACATTAGATGACTCTGCAAACAAGAGAATCTCAGTTCCTGAGGCTTTCCTTGCAGTTGATGCCATCCTCGGTATTTATACAAATGTTGTTTCCGGTCTTGTTGTTTATCCCAAGATGATCGAGAAGCACATTCTTGATGAGCTCCCGTTCATGATGACAGAGAATATCATGATGGAAGCAACCAAGAAGGGCGGCAACCGTCAGGAACTCCATGAAGAGATCCGCCAGCTCTCAATGAAGGCAGGTTCCGTTGTAAAGAACGAAGGCCAGCCCAACGATCTTCTTGAGAGGATCGCAGCTGATCCCAAGTTCGGCATGACCATGGATGAACTTATCAAGCTCAGAGATCCCAAGCTTTATATCGGACGCTGTCCCGAGCAGGTTGACACATTCCTCAATGAGTGTGTCAGACCCTTGATCGAAGCTCATAAGGATGATCTTGCGGTAAGCGAAGTAGAACTCAAAGTATAACAACCATATATCTAACAGATAATTTATTAGGCCTTGTGTCAGTTACAGCTGATGCAAGGCCTTTTTGATATGCGATGAACATTTGATAATAAAATATAATTATCATATAATTATGAATAAGGAGGCATTCATGACCTTTGAATGGTGGTGAAATATGAGAGATAACTATGATATAGAAAAATTGAACCCGAGAAAGAATCCTTATGCAGAAATGCTTAAGCGACAGGTTACTATTAATCTCAGAACTACTACCGTTGATTACTTCAAAAAATTGGCCGAGGAGACTGGAATTCCATACCAGAATCTGATAGACATGTATTTGGATGACTGCGTGAAAAAAGGAATCAAGCCGGACATAAACTGGAAGAAGCCGGCATGAGTGTTCTGATTATGACAGTCTAATCAAATCAATAACGACAAGAATCATTATTTTATTAGCGGGATATCCTAAACGAAGAGTTTGGCATATCCCGCTTTTTATATTAAAATATAGTTAACTCGAGCATGGTGGCCTCTAAATTGGACCTACATGACGTAATATGGAGCTTGGGCCTGTCTTTTTGATGTAAAGCCTTGTAAGTTGGACTATTGAGATCTGATACCTGAGCACCGCCCTGGATTTCCGGGTGTCAATCAGAGTCCACTTTGTTTCGGGGGTTATCGGAAGGTTAGAAGTAATGGAACTTCTTGTTGAAGAAAACAATTTGAATGCTTTTGACTCGGCTGCCCATATTGTGGCAGGCGTTGTTTTTTTGCTTATTAATAGCAGATCCTGTCGATGTTGATATTGGCTTTTACCTAACCAACTAATTCAATATGACAGGAGATCAACTATGAAACTTTACAATACACTCACAAGAACAAAAGAAGAATTCAAACCGATTGAACCCGGCAAGGTTAAGATGTATGCCTGCGGTCCTACGGTATATAACTATTTCCATTTGGGCAACGCAAGACCGTTCGTTACTTTCGATACGCTTGCAAGATATCTGGAATACAGAGGCTATGACGTTACTTTCGTTCAGAACTTCACGGATATCGACGATAAGATGATCAAGCGTGCCAACGAAGAGGGCATCACCGTTGAAGAACTTGCTGACAGATTCATCAAGGAATACTATGTCGATGCTGACGGTCTCAACATTAAGAGACAGACACATCAGCCCAGAGCCACTCACTCAATGAAAGCCATTATCGGTCTTATCAAGTCCATGGAAGAGAAGGGCTTCACATACATAATCGAAGGTGACGGAGTTTACTACGATGTCTCCAAGAAAGCAGATTATGGTAAGCTCTCACACTATAATCTTGATGAGCTTGAAGCAGGCGGCGGTGAGCGCAAGGCTTCTTACGAAGGCAAGAAGAATCCCGGTGACTTTGCTGTCTGGAAGTTCAAGAAGGAAGGCGAGCCTTCATGGGGTTCACCCTGGGGTGAAGGAAGACCCGGCTGGCACATTGAGTGCTCTGCCATGATCAAGCAGTATCTTGGTGATACCATCGATATCCACGGCGGCGGACAGGATCTTATCTTCCCTCACCACGAGAACGAGATCGCACAGAGCGAAGCAGCAAACGGCTGTACATTCTGCAACTACTGGGTTCATAACGCATTCGTCAACATTGACGGCGAGAAGATGAGTAAGTCTTTGGGCAATTTCTTCACGATCAGAGATATTGTTAAGAAGTATCCCTACAATGTAGTAAGATTCTTCATTCTGCTCGGACACTACAGAAGCCCCATAAATTTCTCCGATGAGCTTTTGGCAGCTGCACAGACAAGTCTCGGAAGGATCTCCAACTGCGTAAGAAATGCCGACTTCGTTTTGAATAACGGTAATCTTGCAGGTGATGCTGAGTCTGACAAGGTCCTTTCAGATGCTGTAAAGGCTGCAACGGAGAGCTTCATCTCCCATATGGACGATGACCTCAACAGCGCTGATGCAATTACTGATATCTTCAACCTTGTCCGCCAGACAAATACAAGCGCACAGGAAGCAAAGGTATCCAAGGAAGCGCTTCAGGCTGCAAGGGATAAGATCGTTGAGCTTACAGGCGTTTTGGGAATCCTTTTGGATCTTGAAGATGAGATCCCTGAAGAGATCACAGAACTTGCAAACAAGAGAGCAGAAGCAAAGAAGGCAAAGGACTATGCCGAGGCTGACAGAATCAGAGATGAGATCCAGGCTAAGGGCTACACCGTAAAGGATGTGCCCGGCGGCTTTAAGCTCGAGAAGGCGTAACTGATGATAAAACCCTTTATTGCACAGGATCTCCGAGAGGTATCTCCGCTTGTCTTGGCCTACATAGGCGACTCTATCTACGAGCTCTATGCAAGATGCAAGTCGGCTACACTCGGAGCCGGAAGCAATAATAAGATGCATAACAATACCGTGCGCTATGTTTCTGCAGAGGCACAGGCGGCAAGCATAAGGGTACTGGCAGATGAACTGACTGAGGCTGAATCAGACTATTTCAGAAGAGGCAAAAATTCGAATCCGCATGCGGTTTCAAAGAATGCGAATCATGCCGACTATATGTATGCGACAGGCTTTGAGGCTCTTCTGGGATATCTCTTCCTGAATAACGAAGAGCCCAGAATGGAATATCTGATCTATAAGAGCTTCGATATATGTGACGGAGTTATCGGTAAGGAAACAGAGAGTGACAATGGATAAAGGCAATAGACGTTTTAATCAGGATAAGAGACAGAGAAGACCTGAGAATTCCAGGCCTCAGGAAAAGCGTGTCCGTGAAGACGATGCTTTCACAAGAGATGATACGACAGATAAGCTCGAAGGCAGAAATGCCGTAACGGAGGCTTTGGCTGCCGGAAGAGACTTCAATAAGATCTGGATCTTAAAACCTGAAGGAGACAAGCCTTTGGATCACGGCCTTATCAGGATCCTTGATGAAGCCAAAAAGCGCGGCATCGTTGTAACGAGAGCTACAAGACAGATCCTGGATAAGATGAGTGCCACACATAATCACCAGGGTGTTATTGCCTCAGTTGCGCCTCACAGCTATGCTGATCTTGATGAGATAATCGAAAAGTGCAGACAGGAGGGAAGACCTGCTCTTCTCGTAGCACTGGATGAGATCAAGGATGCCTATAACCTGGGTTCTATCCTCAGAATATCTGACTGCTGCGGAGTTGACGGTGTCATTATCCCCGAGAGACGTTCTGTTGCTCTGGACTCTATGGTTGCCAAGGCTTCTGCCGGTGCCATCGAATATGTGCCCGTAGCAAGAGTCACCAATCTTGCCCAGACACTTACAAGGCTTAAAGAGAAGGAGAACTTCTGGGTCTGCGGAACCGACATGAATGCGGATTATGAATATCACGCTGCCGATTACTCGGGCAATCTCGTTGTTGTCATCGGAAGTGAAGGCGACGGAATGAGAGACGGCGTTAGGAAGTGCTGTGACTTTACGGTATCCATCCCGATGTCAGGCCACGTTAACAGCCTTAATGCCGCTGTTGCAGCAGGAGTAGTACTCTTTGAAGCACAGGCAAAAAGGCATAAAGAGGAATAACTGATGACTAAAACAGGTAACAGCTTGAACGGATTAAAGAGAGCTTTCTCCAAAGCTCTTGCTGTTATCCTGTGTTCATTCATGCTTATTGGCGTATTGGGGATCACCGGTTGTGATTTAATCAACAGTCTTACGCACGGTGTAACACAGAAGCCTTTGGCTGAGACTGAGCTCGCAAGACTTGTTACCAATGCCGTTATAAATGAAGGCGACGTTGCTGATATCTACGCCAAGTTCCCTTCAAACCAGATCGAAGGTTTATCTTATTCGATGTTCTCAAATTACTGCTCTGTTTTAAGGAAATGCTCTCAGGAGCATGGTACACCTGATTCGTTCAAGATCTTAAATGATGAAGACAAGGCAAAGTATTTCGAGTCCATTGATATGACCAATGAAGAAAGCTATGCATCGATTCTGAATTACGGGGAGATGGATGTCGTTGAGCTCTGTTATTCAAAGGATAAGGACAAAAGTGCTCCTCCTGTAAGGTTCACGCTTTCCAAAAAGGACAATATCTATATCCTGTCCAGCAAATATATCATCGACACGATGCTCGCATATTCTTATATCAATCACTACTTCGAGATGATCGACAGCGATAATGTCGACGGCCTTGAAGCAATTATCAAGTCTGATTATGACTCCGATATCTATATGAATTCGGTTATACGTGCCAAAGCCGATTACATCGCCGACTATTACAGACTTAAGGTCAAGACAAGTACTCCCGATTTTGAGCTGAAGCTGTTTACACCTACGCATATTTCGTATGTTATCCCTGAAGTATTTACTGCAGACGGAACTTCGATCGTATCAAAGACGGTAGATCTCAGGCTTAAGACAGACGGCAACTTCATGGTCGAAGATGAGGTTCCGGCATCCATAAGGGAATTGCGTTTCTCAAGAGAAGGATCTTCAAGGCTTCGAATGGGTTCAACTTACACATCAAGTGAGATCCGCTATCTTTTGGGTGATCCGAAGTTCTCAACATATACTTCTGATCAGGTTATCCTTGCATACAACGGCATGACGATCCGTCTTGATGCCGAAATAGGTGATAAGGGACAGTGGTCTTCCGGAAGACTGACTTCGGTGCTTCTCAAAAAGGACGGCGAGTTCAGCTTTAATGAGGATCTTTATATCGGAATGAATATTTCCGAACTGCTTCTTGTATATCCGATGTTCGATGAATGTGATTATACAAGTTCATTTAAGAACGGTGACGGTGAGTTCGTATTGTCATTCGAATTTGATGAATACGGCAATGTAACGAGCATAATGCTCGGTGAAGCAGTCGGTTAATCAGCAATGCACTTGGCTCTAAGTGCACTTATCTCATCCTGCGTCAGACCGTTAGCTATAAGAAGGTTAGCTACATCGCCATCCCATTTGCTGTCGATATAATCCAGGAATGTAACCATGTTGTGCGCATCTGATCTCAGAATGTGCTTCATGTCATCAGGCAGTTTACTGATGTAAGGTTCAAGAAAATCCCTGAGATATTCGTAAGATACCGCATAGTTTGCAATGATGTCTTCTCTTGAAGCGCCGCAGAGAAGATAAAGTATAGCGGCAACGACGCCTGTCCTGTCCTTGCCGTGCGCACAGTGGAAAAGCAAAAGACCGTCGTTATTTAAGAGAACACGCATGATCTCAGCAAGGCGCTCACCCATCTCTTCGCCAATGATGACATAGTAATCGCCGAGTGTATGGGTCCTTATGTATTCGATAGTCTTATCTTCCGGACCGTTCGGATCGCTGTTAAGAAGGGGAATGCTGTAGAACTTAATATCGGGGTCTTTCTCAAACGGATTGCCTGTGCCTTTCAGCTCATCGGTTGCACGAAGATCAATAACAGTCTTTACTCCGTATCCTTTGACTTCGTTATACTGTTCCTGACTGAGCCACTCGGGAGATCCTGATCTTAAGAAAAGACCGGTCTTAAATGTCTTTCCGCCGGCTAAAGGCATTCCGCCAAGTTCTCTGCAATTTATAAGAGCAAGTTCTTTTACTAGCTGCGTGTCAGGATTATACGAATTCATTTAAATACTCCCCATAAAATCGATAGAAATCATTCTAACTAAATCGTGATTGACATTCAAGGTTTCAAGTAATAAGATTAATAGGCTATTGGGAAACCGATAGGGAATATGCGCCTATAGCTCAACTGGATAGAGCGTCTGACTACGGATCAGAAGGTTGTGGATTCGAGCTCTGCTAGGCGCGCCATACACAAAGCTGTTGCGTTAGCGGCAGCTTTTTTAATATCTTCAGGAGGTATGACATGTATAAGGTCCTCGTTGTAGTTGACATGCAAAAAGACTTCATTGACGGTGCTCTCGGCTTTGACGGAGCAGAGAAGATCATTCCCGGTATCGCTGCCAAGATCAGGGAATTTGAAGAAGCCGGCAATAAGATCGTTTATACACTTGATACCCATTTTGAGAACTATATGGATACTCAGGAAGGTAAGAAGCTTCCTGTACCTCACTGCATCAAAGGATCAGAAGGTCACGGCCTCTGTGATGAGCTAAAGCCTCTGCTTGACGGCAAGAAGGCTTTTGAGAAACTTACATTCGGAAGCATAGAGCTTGCAGAATATCTCAAAGATAATGCAGAAGATATCAGCAGCATCGAAGTCTGCGGCCTTGTCTCAAACATCTGTGTTGTCTCAAATGCCGTGATCGCAAAGGCAGCTGCACCTGAGGCTGAGATAATAGTTGATTCAAAACTTACCGCATCTTTCGATCCGAAGCTTCACCAGGCAACGATGGATGTATTAAAGGGATTACAGGTTACTGTACTTTAATATTGCATTTCTTAACCACGCTGTGATACAATTCATACTCGGCTATTAATTTATATATTATTTATTTGGAGGATATAACATGGCATCCACAATTGAGAAGAAAGAACACTCTCAGGTAGTAATCAGCCTTGAGGCTAACAAGGAAGAGTGGAACGCAGCTCTTAAGAAGTCTTACAACAAGAACAAGAACCGTTTCCAGGTTCCCGGTTTCCGTAAGGGTAAGGTTCCTTATCAGCTTGTCTGCCAGTACTACGGCGAGGGCGTGCTTTTTGAGGACGCTATGAACGAGATCGCTAACGAGCAGTATCCCGAAGCAGTTAAGGAACACGATCTCAAGGTCGTTTCAAGACCTGAGATGGATGTTCAGGACATCAACGACGAAGGCATCAAGTACACTATCTCAGTTTACGTTAAGCCTGAGTTCGAGCTTGGCCAGTATGAGGGCGTTGAAGTACCTTTCAAGGATCAGGTAGTTACTGACGAGGACGTTGACGCTGAGATCGAGCGTATGAGAAAGAGAAATGCTTCTCTTGAGGAAGTTACTGACCGTCCTGCACAGGAAGGCGATACAGTTACGATTGACTACGAAGGCTTCAAGGACGGCGTTGCTTTTGAAGGCGGCAAGGGAGAGGGTTATAACCTCAAGCTCGGTTCAAAGTCTTTCATCCCCGGTTTCGAGGAGCAGGTTGCAGGTCACAACGTTGATGAAGAGTTCACTATTGAAGTTAAGTTCCCTGAGGACTATCACGCAGAAGACCTCAAGGGCGCTGATGCTACATTCAACGTAAAGATCCACGCTATCAAGACAGAGATCGTTCCTGAACTTGACGATGAGTTCGCTAAGGATGTTTCAGAGTTCGATACTCTTGATGAGCTCAAGGCTGATGTAAGAGCAAAGCAGCAGGAGAGAGCTGACAAGGACAACAAGGCAGGTTTCGAGAACGAGACAGTCCGTGCGGTATGCGATAACTGCGAGATCGACATTCCTGAGTCCATGATCCAGAACGAAGTTGAGCAGATGGCTGACGATCAGGCAGCACGTATGTCCAATCAAGGTATTGCTCTTGATATGTATCTCCAGTATGTCGGTCAGAGCATGGATGATTTCAAGAAGTCGTTAGAGCCTATGGCAAGAGTAAGAGTTAAGTCTTCACTCGTTATCGAGAAGATCACAGAGAAGCTCGATCCCGAGGTTACAGCTGAAGAGTACGAGGAAGAGCTCAAAACTATCGCCAACAACTACAAGATCGATGTAGAAGAAGTTAAGAAGTCCATCGGTGAGGATTCCGCTTTCATCAAGGATTCCATCAGAGCAAGAAAGACAGTCGAGTATCTTGCATCCAAGGCAGTTAAGGTTGAGCCCAAGCCTGCTGAGGAAGCTAAGGACGAAGAGAAGACTGAAGAGTAATATAACCTGACAGTTAACGATATACGGCCCTCGAGTGATCGAGGGCCTTTTACTTTGTTTGATGATTTTTCTGAGCTTAAGTGAAGTAGAGTTGATTATGTCCTGTAGCTTCCGTTGATCTTAACGTAGTCGTATGAGAAGTCGCATGTGAACATTCTGTCGTAAGCATCACCTTCGTAGAGAGTGATATCTACTTTTATATCGTGTTCAGCCAGAAGTCTTGAAGCTTCGTCCTCGTCGAATGCGACGGCTGCACCGTCCTTATACATGAGAAGACCGGAAAGTCTGATATCTACTTTCTCAGGATCAAATGAAGCTCCGGAATAGCCTACAGCTGTAAGGATACGGCCGATGTTGGCGTCCTCACCGAAGAAAGCTGTCTTGCAGAGAGGTGATCTTGCAACTGAGGTAACGATGAGCTTTGCATCTTTCTCATCCTTAGCTCCGTGAACTTCGATCTCAACGAACTTTGTAGCGCCTTCGCCATCAGCTGCAAGCATTCTTGCAATATCTTCGGAAAGTTTGCAGAAAGCATCTTCCACGATCTGATAGTCTTCAGTGCCCTCAGCCACCGATACGCCTGATGCTCCGTTTGCCATAACTACGACCATGTCGCAAACAGATGTATCACCGTCGACGCTTACTCTGTTGAATGTGTATTTAACAGCCTTCTGCAGCATTTTCTTCAATGAGGCGGATTCAATTCCGCAGTCTGTAGTGAAGATGCAGATCATGGTGGCAAGGTTAGGGTGGATCATGCCGGAACCTTTGGCCATACCTGAGATAGTAACTGTCTTGCCGTCAGTAAGTTCGATCTGGGCAGATACTTCCTTGGGTACCGTATCTGTGGTCATCATGGCGTATTCTGCATTGTGAGCACATTCTTCAGCGACTGAAAGGCCATGGACAAGTGACGGGATAGCAGATGTGATCTTATCCAAAGGAAGTCTTGTTCCGATAACACCTGTTGAAGCTGTAAGGATCTCGGATTTGTCGCAGCCTAACAAGGATGAAGCACACTCTGCAACTCTATCGGCATCTTCGATTCCGACAGCGCCTACGCCTGCATTAGCAACTTTGCTGTTAACGATAATGCCCTTTGCTTTGCCTGTGCCTTCAATGATCCCCATTGATCTTACAAGGGAATGACCTTTGACAAGGTTGGAAGTATAGACACCTGCGACATTGCAGAGTTTGTCTGAATAGACCATGCCGACATCAAGATAGGATGATTTGGGATCATCGTTATTGATATTGGCGGGATCAGGGCATTTCATACCGGCGGAAACGCCGTTTGCCTTAAAGCCCTGGGGCATTGTTATATAAGATACGGATAATTCTTCGTTCATAGCGATTACCTCATCTAAATCTTTTTCAATCGATTAATAGTATATCTTTGTGGGTAAGTGTGCAATAATCTAGGATATTAATTTATATGGTTTATCTGTAAATATGCTTATATTAAAGTCTTTATATAACAGTCTGCTTTCAAGAGGAAGCACATAAAAATGATATTGTCTTTTCTTTACACTCTGATAATAGCACCTCTTGAACTGCTGTTTGAGATCATATTCACTGTTGCAAACAGGATCATCGGTAATTCCGGTCTTTCAATTATTGTTTTGAGTCTTGTCGTTAACTTTCTTGTGCTGCCTTTGTATAAACGTGCCGATGAACTTCAGGCGGAAGAACGCGATATACAGTCCAAGATGGCTTCCGGGATCAAGCATATAAAGAAAGTGTTCAAGGGTGATGAACGTTTCTTTATGCTTCAGGAATACTACAGGATAAATCACTATAAGCCTGTCTATGCACTTAAGAGTACTGCTTCGCTTTTACTGCAGGTGCCTTTCTTCATCGCAGCATATAATCTTTTGTCCGGTATGCAGAGCCTTCAGGGAATGCAGTTCGGTTTTATTTCCGATCTTGGCAGGGAAGACGCACTGTTTATGGTAGGATCATTTCCCGTAAATGTTCTGCCGATACTCATGACTCTTATCAATGTGGTCTCAGGAATCATATATACGAAAGGACATCCTTTTAAGGAGAAAGTTCAGGTCTTCGGACTTGCTGCGGTATTCCTTGTACTGCTTTACAGATCTCCTTCAGGACTTGTATTCTATTGGCTTCTGAATAATGTGTTCTCGCTTTTGAAGAATGTGTTCCTGAAGATAAAGAATTCCAGGCTGGTTTTAGGTATTATCTTTGCCTTTTGCGGATTTGCCGTTGTTCTAAGCTCTGTCTTAAGAAAAGACCTTGATGCCAGGCAAAAGGTATTGCTTTCAATGGGCGGAGTATTGCTTTTACTGCCGTTGATCGTTGAACGTCTTAAGGATAAGCCTTTGAGGTCCGGCATTTTAAAGGCCGGCAAAAAGGATAATGCCATGTTTATCACCGGGACTGTGTTCATGGCGCTCTTAACAGGTCTTCTGATCCCGTCCGCCGTCATCTATTCCGCATCTATGGAATTTATCGATGAGGTCACACTCATCAATCCCAGTATATATATCCTCAATGCTATGCTTCTTTCATTTGGAAGCTGGGTGTTGTGGGGCGGAGTGTTCTATGCTTTCATGAACGAGCGGATAAAGGTTTTGTTCTGCAAGGGAATCTGGCTTATCTGCGGTATTTCTGTTATTGATTACATGCTGTTTGGAACAGATCTCGGTCTTATGTCGAATGCTCTTATCTACGATGTTCCGCCGGAGTTCAGGCTGTATGAGTATCTTTTAAATGCTTTGGCAATAATCCTTGCAGCCGCAATACTGTTATTTATTTATATGAAGATTCCCAAGGCACCCAAGACGATACTTGCAGTAGGTGCAGCTTCAGTTATTGTCATCGGCGCTATGAATCTCCTGGGCGTACACGGAGCATATACGGGTTACAGGAATTATGTAACACCGTCATCAGTCATACCGGAGATACCGTTGAGCAAGAACGGCAAGAATGTTATCGTCCTTATGCTTGACCGTGCCTGCGGAACACAGGTGCCTTACATATTCAATGAGAAGCCTGAACTGATAGAAGAATTCGACGGCTTCACTTACTATCCGAACTCATTGTCTTACGGTGGTTTTACCAATACGGGATCCCCGGCTCTATTCGGCGGATATGAATATACTCCTGAGAACATGAACAAAAGAGATACCGAGCTTTTGGAAGACAAACACGATGAAGCACTTAGGGTCATGCCTGTTATCTTCGGTGATAACGGCTATGAAGTTACGATCTGCGATCCCGCTTACGCCGGATACGAGTGGGTGCCTGATCTGTCGATCTACGATGATCACCCCGAATTTAACTGTTATCTGACCAACGGTACTTTCAATTATTTTGAAGAGTTCGACATCGATGAGATGCAGAATACATCTGAGCGTTTAAATGAGATACGCAACAGGAATTTTTACTGCTTTGCCCTCATGAAGATATCGCCTCTGATCTTGCAGCAGACATTATATAACGACGGTCTGTATAACGAAGCGATATCGGCATCAGGAGATGATGCGGGATCTCTTTACAGTTATTCAGTCGTACAAAAACTTATAAATATCTCACAAGGCTACGGCTATAACCTCAAATTCCTAAGGCCATATACGGTGCTTTATAAACTTCCTGAGATCACCGTTGTTAATGACAGTGATAGGAATACATTCCTTATGATGTGCAATGACATTACCCATGAAACATGTATTTTGCAGGAACCTGATTATGAACCTGCGCTTGTAGTAGACAACTCTGCTTACGATCAGGATCTGGTATCTCGTTATACGATCGACGGTGTGACTATGGAGATGAAGAATTCCTATCAGATAAGCCAGTATCAGTCCAATGTCGCGGCTTTTATACTGTTGTCCAAGTGGTTTGATTATCTCCGTGAGAACGGAGTATACGATAACACGAGGATAATTATAGTGTCTGACCATGGCAGGACTTTAAACCAGTTCGGTATCCGGTGTGAAGGGCAGGATATGGACTGCTTCATTCCGCTTCTGATGGTAAAAGACTTTAATGCTTCAGGATTTACAGTCTGCGAAGATTTCATGACCAACGGTGATACTCCGGTCTTAGCCACAGACGGACTTATAGAAGATCCTGTAAATCCGTTTACCGGAAATCCGATCACATCCGAGATGAAGAACGGCCCCCAGACGGTCCTATACTCGGAAGAACTGAAGACTGATGTCAATAACGGCACTGTATTTTTGCCGGGAGAATGGTATACATTGACGGGTAACCCGCATAACCCGGAAGACTGGACTTATGTCGGAGTTCACTAAATAAGAATAAGAACAAAGAATATATTACCGCTTGACTTAAAAAGACCTTTTCTTTATAATTTCAAGGCAATTGGCTGAAATGGTGGGATTAGTTCAGTTGGTTAGAGCGCTAGTTTGTGGCACTAGATATCATGGGTTCGAATCCCATATCCCACCCCAACTTTTTGCCTCGAAACACTGGGGTGTAGCCAAGGGGTAAGGCACGGGTCTTTGACTCCCGCATTCGTAGGTTCAAATCCTGCCACCCCAGCCAAATGGTTCACTAGCTCAGCCGGTAGAGCACTTGACTTTTAATCAAGGGGTCTGGAGTTCGAACCTCCAGTGAGCCACCAAACAGAAATAAATTTTCCCTGCACTTAAGATGCAGGGTTTTTTATTGCCTTCCGCGCTCCGCTTGGAGCGCCAACCGTGTTTTGATGAGACGTGACTCATCAAAAACACGGCCGGCAAGCAATATTAGCCGCAAAACAGATTACAATCAGGTGACATTTTGCGCATCTGCCCGAGTTTTGCTTGAAATTTTGGTTATTTACACGGATTTGAATGTTAAAATATATTCACATATATGCGCCAAGACTTATATTTGGCGGAAAGGATAACAGAAGCAGTGAAGAAGGTAGTAGTTAATGTTGCATCTGCAGTTGTTGCAGCCGGTGTTGCCGTAGGATCTGTTACTGCAAATAATATCGGCTCTTCCAAAGAAATCGATCTTCAGAGTCCTTCTTTGATCGGTCCTAATGCTGTTACATTCGATGATTTCTGTTCGCCCGGTTATGAGGAAGCCGAAGATACCGGCTATGTCCCGATGAGTCTTAAGAACGCAAAGTTCAATATCGATGACTATACGATAGTTGCTGTTAAAACTTATTCCGATATCGCTTCGGAATTCGGAACAGATCCGCTTGATCCCATCACTTACGACGGTTCAACATTCTGGCTTAACAGTGATGCAGTACTTGTCGCTCCTAAGGCTGAACAGGCATCTGATGAAGACTCTGATGAATCAGAAGATTCAGATGAAGACAGTGAAGAAGATGACGGCAATCAGGACGATGTGATCAGTCTCAAGCTCGGTGATACCGTAGTAAGAGTTGCTTATACGAAAGAATGGTCTCTCGTAAAGCTCGCTGACGGAAGACAGGGCTACATTATGAGCTCACATCTTTCAGCTGATGAGATCATCCCTGAAGCAGAGCAGGAAACTGAAGAGGATGACTACGAAGAGGAAGACACATCTTCATCAAGCTCTTCATCAGACACCTCCAGTTATTCAGAACCTGATTATGAACCTGATTATGAGCCGGATG
>Ga0326512_10000987_pt1 | contig 23248 bp, 20 predicted proteins | sample 1_2617_0518_D_FD_203652 | JGI IMG/M metagenome (GOLD analysis project Ga0326512, IMG submission 203652) | Bovine rumen microbial communities from UC Davis, California, United States - 1_2617_0518 | ecosystem: Host-associated > Mammals > Digestive system > Stomach > Rumen | place: USA...
GTTACTAAAAATCAGTGAATTATACAAGAAAAATAGTAATCAATATACTAAAATATGTAAATATATTTAGTTAAAATATTATCCCCTAAAATTAACAAATAATTCACAGATTAACTTAACAACCTAGGACAGTCCCCCTGTGAGCCTGGCGAAAACTGTCAAGTTGAGGTAATATAAATGTATCTTTTTGTCTTTGAGACGCCATTGCTTGCGTCCGTTTCCTTTCGCTAAAATGTTTCAGCCAAAAGAAAATTGACCATCCTCTTAGTTGGATGTTAGAAATTTGTAAAGCGTGGATTTCGAGAATCAATTCCCAGTTCAAATTAACAGACCAGTTGTTTAGTTTGGACAAAGTCACAATCATTTAAAAATGTGACATTTTTATGTCAAAAAGTTCTTTCTTTCTATTTTTTTCTTAAAAACTACATTAATTTCAAAAAATTTTGTATCTTTGTCACTTGAACACTGGCACAAACCTCGGTGGAGGTGCTGGTGCGGCTTTAGTGATATAAAGAAAAGAAGCGTTATGCTCGTCTTGCGTTCTGAAACCTGAGAAATTTCGAAATGTGGCAAGAGAACATGATAGCTTCCATGCGTAAGCGTGGATGTTATCTCTCTCTCACATTATGGTTTCTCAGGACCACAGAACGGAGATGCGGATACAGTTCCACGCTTCATACATTATTGTAGTTATCTTCTGAGGGGCTGAGAGGATATGACTTTGTTAATAATAAGATTATGGACTTTAAAGATTCTATTTTGCAACTTGCGGAACGAGTTTCCGCACTAAAAGATTCCATCCAAACTGAAGAGGCGACCAAGAATGCATTTATTATGCCTTTCATTCAAATCTTAGGATACGATGTCTTTAATCCTCTTGAAGTAGTTCCTGAAATGGATTGTGACATTGCCAAAAAGAAGGGCGAGAAAATAGATTATGCAATTATGAAGGACGGCTCTCCTATTATGCTTATTGAATGTAAGCATTGGAAACAAGACTTAAACTTGCATGACAATCAGTTGAAGAGGTATTATGTTGCCTCAAAAGCCAAATTTGGTGTATTAACAAATGGCATTATTTACAGATTCTATGCTGATCTCATTAAGGAGAACATTATGGATGATATTCCTTTTCTTGAAATAAACTTGGAGAAAATAAGAGAAGCACAAATTGAGGAAGTAAAGAAATTCTGTAAGGAGAACTTTGATCTTGATAACATTTTAAGTAGCGCCAATGAATTGAAATATATGTCAGAGGTTAAAAAAATTATACGTTCCGAGTTCTCTGAGCCATCCCCAGAACTTGTTAAGATGCTGACGAAACGTGTTTATGAAGGAATTGTTACCCAGAAAGTTTTGGATCAATTTACTGATATAGTATTGCGAGCTTTGAAGAGTCATATTAACGATGTGATGAGTGAAAAACTTGGAATTGCTATTAAGGCTACAGAGACTGCCGGTGCTCCCATCCAAACTGTTTCTTCTACAATTGAACAAAAGGAAGAACAGACTAAAGAAGACGAAAAAGCTTCTAAAATAAACACAACGATTGAGGAATTAGAAGGCTATTATATTGTTAAGAGTATAGTATGTGAAATTATTCCTTCAGAACGAGTGACCTATCGAGATTCACAATCCTATTTTGCAATTTTTGCTGATGACAACAATCGTCGTCCTATATGCAGGTTACACTTTAATAATACCAACAACAAACGCATTGGCTTTGTTGACGAAAATAGGAATGAGCAAATGGAGACCATCGAAAAAATAGATGATATTTATAACTACAAGAAGCAATTAATAGAGGCAGCTAAACGATATGTGTAAATGGAATCAGTAAAGCGATTTTTTACAGATGACCAACTAATGCTAATTTTAGTTCTCATTAATACAGGCATTATATTTATAAGTGGGGTTCTCCCCAACCAAGAAGGCATCTTTAATATTATTGACAGTGTTTTTACACTTCTTTTTGTGTTTGAAGCCCTAGTAAAAATTCATGTATTAAGGTTTTCTGGTTATTGGTCTAATAGCTGGAATAGATTTGACTTTATAATTGTTTTGTTAGCACTTCCATCATGTTTAAACATTTTCGGAGAAGTTCTTCCAAATACAAATGTTATACTATCATTAAGAACGCTACGAGCTTTTAAAGCATTTAGAATGTTGAAATTCATTCCCAATGTTGATAATCTTTTGAATGGAATAAAATTAGCTTTTAAGGCTTCATATATTGTTGCTCTTGGACTGATAGTTCTTTTATTAGTATTTAGCCTCATTACTACATTCCTTTTCGGAAGTTTTGCACCTCAATATTTTGGCAATCCTGCTCTTAGTGTATATTCTATCTTTCGTTTGTTCACTGTCGAAGGATGGTATGATATGCCAGAAGCTATTGCAATAAATGGTGGTTCAACTATGGCTATTTTTGCACGAATTTATTTTTCTGTTCTTCTCTTCTTTGGCGGTATCATAGGAATGAGTCTTGTGAATAGTATCTTTGTTGATGCAATGGCTGCTGACAATAATGATGAAGTCCTCGAAAAACTATCACAGCTGGAAAAGAAACTTGACCAAATGCAGAAATCAAAAGAAGATTAATTATTTGAAAACAAAATCGATGAAACTATATATTTATTACCACAACGAGCAACATACAATCTATGACGTTCTTATCGACTTGAACAACGATAAATTTGTTTTGTTCTTTCATGGCATAGACAGAATAATAGAGTATAACAACATCAAGTTTGAAAAAACAAAATACGGAACATACATACTATACGGAAAAGGAGGCTCCTTGTTATGGAAAGAGGTACATGGTGTAATCTATAGTAAATGGAAAGAAATAAAACTTGATTTCGTATCGCTTGATGTTGAGACAGCTACTACAGACCAAATGATATGCCAAGTAGGTATTTCTATTGTTGCAGACAAGATAATAGTTGGTAGCAAAAGTTGGCTCATTCAACCACCTGGAAATAAATACGACTGGCAATGTGTCAAGGTTCATAACATAACAGAAAAGACAACAAATGATTCTCCTACTTTTTGTCAAGTATGGCAAGAGATATCTGATTACCTAACTGACATTCCTATTGTAGCCCATAATGCAACTAATTTTGATGAGATTGCAATAAGAAAGAATCTTGCGTTCTATCATATTAATGACACTATATTAAAACCCTTTATTGACACTGTTTGTTTATGGGGTAAAAGAACTGCTTTAGATGATTTATGTGCAGGATTTGGATGGGCAACCAATGAACATCATGACGCAAAATGGGATGCAGAAATGTGTGCAAGAATATACTTGGAATATCTTGCTGGCAATCACCCTGATTGGGATGTAGTCGAAGATCATCATCTGTCAAAAGAGGGAAAATCAAGTCTGTATAATTTAGAAGGCTTTGAAAAAAAGAAAATCGGTGGTGATGTGCTCGTTAAAGATTTGTCAAAGGCTTGTCCAAAGAACAACCCTTTCTATGATCATAAAATAGTTATAACTGGTGAATTCTCATTAAGCCGAAAAGAGATAGCACAAATTTTAAAAGATTATGGAGCAGATGTAAATACCAGTATTTCTAAATTAACTAATTATGTTCTTGTAGGTTCAGCTCCTGGAACTTCTAAAGTAGCAAAAATTAAACAATTAAAAGAACAGGGATATGAAATCCGGATTCTTAATGAAGAGGATTTCTTTCGAATAATTAATGGAATCGGGACTGATAATTTAGCAGAGTATATGATAAAGTAATTTTATTGATTTTCTAGAATAATAATGATTTTGTATCAACAATCATTTTTAAGTTCTACATCATAAGGAGAAATTTTGGGACGATTCTGAATTATCCACAAAAGATAATAATCTCACGACTGGCAGGACTCCAATTCTGTCAGTCGTTTTTCAATCTCCATAACACAAAAACAAAAAATCCTGCTATCCCTGCTACAAGGGAGCTGAAATGCCGATGTATAAAGGGTGGAGCCTGTAGCACGATTGGGATTTATCCTGCTACAATGGTGCTACAATCCTGCTACCTGACAGCGACTGTTTTTGAGCGGTTTGCTTTCGGCTATAGGCGTTCAGTTGTTTGACTGGAGCCGTTCAGTCGTTTGGCTATAGGCAAACGGTTGAAAGGGCGTACCTTTCTCCCTCGAAGGTAGGCACTAACACCCCATCACCAGTAATCTTCTACCCATACACAAGGCAGTAAGATTGGCAGAAGTATCTACTATGAAAGTAAATTCAGTGTGTTTACTCAGTATATTCAGTGAATTTACTCACCAAATTCAGTGAATTTACTGAGATAGAAGATATTGGAAGGGTTCAGGGTTAAGGGTTAAAAACACCTCAACACCTCACCTGATATGGTTTAAACGAAGAAAGGCTTCAACAAGCATCGTTACTCAAAGGAACGATAAGAAAAAACCTATGAGCCATGATTCTCATCATGAGCACTCATATTCTTGATAAACAGATTGACAAGACGCTTCGTGATGATGGTATGACGAACGGCATGGCGCGCCTTATCTGCCAATGAGTTCTTGTCGCCAGATGGTTTAGCAGCCTTTGCCTCTGCTTCTACCACTTGTTGCTCGCGCTTGTCGATCTTAGCACGCAAGCTCTCTGAAGCGTGATTATAAAGGAAGGTATAGCAGGGTATAGCAGCCTTCATAATATAAGGTGTGAGGAAGGTGGTCACTACACTGGATGCCACGATGATAGGATAGATGATAGGATTGAGAACGCCCAGGCTGGTACCCAATCCAGCGATGATGAATGAGAACTCGCCAATCTGCACAAACGAGAAGCTGGTAAGCATGGAGTCGCGCATCGTCTGACCGCCCCACCAGCAGCCCAAGGTGCCAAAGAGAATCATTCCGACGATAATTACCAGGCTGACATAGACGACACTCATCCAGTATTCCGCCAATGAAGCCGGATCAATCATCATACCCACAGAGATGAAGAAGATAGCAGCAAAGACATTCTTCAGCGGTGTCATCAGTTTTTCGATACGATGCGACTCCACCGTCTCAGCAAGGATAGAGCCCATCACGAAGGCACCGAGTGCACTGCTGAACCCTGCTTCCTCTGCCGTCAGCACCATACCCAGGCATAGACCCAAGGCGAGAATGATAAGCGTCTCGTCATTCAAATATTTTTTCACTTTGCGTATCAGAGTCGGGATAATCAGTATTCCGCAAATGAACCATGCCGCGAGTGTAATGGCAAGATCAAGGACCTTACTTGCCAGCTCGGCACCCTCGAACTGATGGCGGATGGCTATACTGGAGAGCAATACCATCAGTACCACAGCCACCACATCCTCCACGATGAGGATGCTGGTCGCTCCCTTGACGAAGCGCTCCTTACTCCAACCTGCCTCGTCAATGGCCTTCATCACGATAGTGGTGCTTGACATACAAAGCATGCCCGCCAGAAACAGGGAGTTGACCATATCAAAATCAGCATCCACTCCCACAGCGTAACCAAAGATCATCATACCCACGATGATTGTCAACGCACCTATTGCCGCCACCTTGCCGCTGCTGATGAGGTTCTTCAGGCGGAACTCCAGACCGATGCAGAACAAAACAAATAGCACACCGATATCACCCCATGACTTCACATTGTCCGCATTCACAAAGGTCTTGCCAAACAGATACGGACCAACTAAGACACCCGCAACGATATAACCCAGCACCACTGGCTGCTTTAATAACTTAAACAGAATGCTGACTACAGCTGCAGTAATCATCAAAATGTATAAATCTTGTACCATATTCTTATATTTTAATATTATGCGTTCGTATTAAATTTTGGTCTGGAATTATCTTATAACTTGTCTTGTTTTGGGTTAATATAGTATTACAGTTTTTGCAAAGTTAATAATTATCCTTTAAAAAACCTTACCAAAAAGCATTTTTATTTCAAATTCTGATAATTTGGATGCCTGGTATCACCCATGGGAGATAAAAGAGAGCCCTGTCAACCGGCAGGACTCTCTTATAGGTATGTTTCCTATTCCTTTACTTCTTATTCCTGAAAGCCTCCAACTCCTTGACGATGACATCGAAGTCGTCGGTGAGAGTCAGTTGGAGGTTCTTGTATTTCCCAAGTTTCACCATTTCCTGCAGGAAAGGATATACAGGCATCTCCTTGGTCCAGAAATCAGTGCCGAGGAAGATCATAGGACTGGCATAGCCGAACGACAGGTAGTGGTTCTGTACAGCATCCTGGAAGATCTCCTGCATAGTGCCCGCACTACCCGGAGTATAGATGATACCACCGAAGGCAACGGTGAGGATCAGGTCCTCGCGGATGCTGTTCTCGAAGAACTTGGCGATATGGGTAGCAAAAGGAGCGGAAGGCTCATGACCATAGAGATAGGTGGGGATGCCGAGGCTCACATAGTCACCCTGACGGGGGAAGCGCTTCATCACCTCAAAGGAAGAAGCCAGCCATCCCTTGTCGTTGAATGACGGAGCCACCTTCAGGATCTCGACGGCAGCATCCACATCAGCCTCCGTGCGTCCTGCCAGCCATGCACCCAGATGGGTAGCCTCCATAGCACCGGGACCGCCACCACTCAGCATGATGAAGCCCTGTTCTGTGAGACGCTTACTCAGGAGCACCACCTTCTTGTACATCGGGTCGGTACGCTTCAAGGCATGTCCACCCATGATACCGAGACAGAGACGAGAATTGTATTTCTTAAAAAACTCGTTAAGAGCCACATGGATACCATTGTCGTGCAAAGAGCGGGCAAGAGACTCCTCCGCCGTCTGCGCCTGTTTACCCGTTGCCATGAAGTGCTTGTACACCTTCGTGTCGTAGCAGGTCTCGAAAGTCTCCGCTTTCTGGGGATCGTAACCGGCATAGAGTTCTTCAGCCGTGTAGAGTGACGTACGGTTGACTTCAAAAGGTACAGCCTTCAGATAGTCCATCGCTTTCGGAGTGAACAGGTCGCTCATCGACTGTGCATTAACAGCTGTTGCAAGCATCATCATTGACATCATACAAATAATTCTTATTGTTTTCATAGCTATATTAATTAAATTATTACATTTTCTCATTTTTACATTTTCTTCATTCGTCCCTGAGGCTGGGCATATTCCTGTCCGATATGTCCGTTGAGGTTCTTGGTGACATACTCGATGAAGATATCGTTATAAGTACGCTTCGTCTCCCATTTGATCTTACAACCCTTAAAGGCATTGTAGAGACCACCGTCCGTCACGCAATACTTCGTCGTGGCAACAGTATAGACACGGTCGAGGTTAATAGGCTCGTAATGCTGTGTATAGCTGTTGAGGACCTGTACGTCGCTCACACGATGCTCTTTCTCATGGATGACGAACTTCATGCCAGAGACCTGTGGGAACTGACCGTCCGGCTTGGGCAGGAAAGCCATCAACTTATTCAGCATGGCAACGATAGTACTGCCCTTCACCTCAGCCACCACGATATAGTTGTCGTAAGGCAACATCGAGAGGAGGTCGCCATAGGTCAGGTCACCAGCCTTCACCTCATTGCGGATACTACCGCTGTTAAGGACGGAGATGTCAGAGCCCGTCACCAGACGGAAAGCATCCGTCACGATATCGCCACCATTCGTCTCCCCCATACGGACAGCCTCACGCCCCTCGTCATCCGTAATACGCAGAGGTACCTCACTATGGCAGATCAGACGACTCGTCTGCGCATGAAGCATGGTGTTGATGCTGTCCACCAGATGGGCGACATAGGCGTTCTTCTCCTTCACACTCGCAATGGGGATGAGGGAAGTCGTCATCCTGCCGTCCGGGGTGATGAGCAACTTACCGACATTGGCGAACTTCGTACCCGTCTGTGTCACGATGATGGGTTTTCCTGCCTTGTTCAGAACAGTATCAGCAGTGATGACGGCATGGGAATGACCATCCAGCACGATATCGATACCCGTGGTATTCGCCACTACCGTATGGGAGTCGGAATGACGGGCATTCTCATTCTCACCCAGATGAGAGTCCAGGATCACATAGTCGGCACCAGCCCTTCTCGCTTCATCAACGGCACGTTGTACCAAGACGGAGATGTCCTCTGGTTGTAAGTCGTAGATCAGACTGTCACGCTCATCCTTGAACGCATACGCCTCATCCTCCATAGAGGTCGGTGTGACGACACCCACGAAGGCAATCTTTTTATTGCCCACCCGTTTGATGACGAAAGGAGCATACACCATCCTACCCGACCGCACATCATAGAGGTTGCAGCACACGATAGGAGCAGGCACCTGACGCAGCAGTTCGAACATACGCTCCATGCCATAGTCAAACTCATGGTTACCCAATGTGACGGCATCATAGCTGAGAGCCTTCATCACATCCACCACATACTGTCCTTTCGAGATGGCGCCCACCGTCTGTCCCTGGACATAGTCACCATTTGACACCAGACAGACATCAGCAGTGTCGGCAATGGCATCACGCAGTCCAGCCAGCTTGGCATAGCCGTCCATCGCACAGTGTGCGTCGTTCTCATAAAGGATGACGATGTTACGCTGTCTCTGACTTTGGCTGTACGTATACCCTGCATGGCAAAGCATCACATACGCCAACACAGAAATCCATACTATTCTTTTCATAACTTATAAGGTATTTGATTGATTACACACGCTTACGGCTTCTCGAAATGCTGGTAGTCCTTGACGGTATTCCAGTTGCCTCCCCACTTGAACCCGTGCTTCATGAACAGACGGTAGCAGAGGTCGCACTTCGTGATCTTGTACTTGAACTTCTTCTTGCGGTCGACATAGGGTTTACCCGTAGCGGGCTGGATGAGGATGGTACCATCCTTCTTCCTGCGTACACAAGGGTTGTAGAGCGGATTGATATCGATGGCAAGACCACGGGCATGGTTCGAGAGCTTGGTACTGCCTTCCACCACCCGGTAGCAATAGCACGAGGTGTTGTTGGCACGCATCGAAGCCTCATCATCATCCCCATACTCGGAGATAGGACGCATGCGCTCAATAGGATATTTCGCCTTGTAAAGCTCTGCGAAGATCTCCTGCAGGTCCTTCGAAATCGTCTTGTTACAGACAAGGACACCCACCTGTGTCTTCCCCTCCCCGTCGATATGCTTGATATGCAGGGTGTCGAGGACAACACCGTCAGGCTGGGCCTGCGCTGTTAAATGTAAAAATGACAGCATGAAAAATAGTATAACTATCTTTTTCATCTCTTTCTTCTTTTTATGTTTAGACTTTCGGGGACAAATGTACAACTATTATTTCAAATAAACAAGAAAAACATTTGGTTTTCTTGTTACTTATTCGTATCTTTGTCCCAACAAAACGAAGCAAGACGATGACTACAAAAAGACTATTCATGACAGCAATGCTGTTGACAGCAATACTGACCGCATGGGCGCAGTCAGTGGTAAGTGGAGTGGTGACCGACCGCCAGACGGGACGGGCACTAAGTCATGTGAGTGTCTCGGCAGAGGGTGGCAAGGCACATACCGTCACCAATGACGAGGGCTATTTCGTGCTGAAGACCAAGCAGACACCGCAATACCTGCAACTGAGTCATATCGGCTACAAGACACGTCGCCACCAGTTGAAGGAGGGCACCCAGAATGTGCGGATCATGATGACCGCCAATGTGGTGGGGCTCCATGAGGTGGTGATCACCCGCAACGACCCTATGGAGATCGTGAAGGCTGCCATGAGTCGTATAGAGAAGAATTATCCTGATCATCCCGAACTGGTACGGTGCTTCTATCGCGAGACGGCACGTCGCGGCTCTCGTTTCATCGCGGTGGCAGAGGCTGTGGCAGATATGTACAAAAGCGGCTATAACCGTGGTCCTGAGCGTGATGCCGTTGCCATCCTGAAAGGGCGGCGGTTGATGAGTATGAAGGCGAAGGACACGCTGGGGGTGAAGATACAGGGCGGTCCCGTGATGCCGCTGATGGTCGATGTGGCGAAAAACCCTGACTATCTGCTCAAAGAGGAGGAGTTCTACAAGTATGCTTTCACCATGGAGATGCCTGCCATCATCGACGACCGCCTGCAGTTTGTGGTGAGCATGGAACCCGTTGGGGCTTCACTCTATCCGCTGATGTACGGCAAACTCTATATTGACCAAGAGACACTGGCATTTACCCGTGCGGAACTGCAACTGGATACAAGAGACTGGCGCAGTGCCTCTGACTATATGTTGGTACATAAACCCTTCGGACTCCGTTTCCGTCCCAAGGAACTGAGTGTGACAATCGTCTATGAGACGGATGCACAAGGGATTACACATATGAGCTATGTCCGTAATGAGATGCGTTTCAACTGTGACTGGAAGAAACGGTTGTTTGCCTCTCCCTTCACCACTGTCAGTGAGATGGTGGTGACCGATCGCCAGCAACAGGGTGACGGTGTGAAGCGACCCAAAGGTCGTAACTCGTTTGGTATCCGGGAACGCTTCTACGACAAGGTGGAGTATTTCGACGACCCCGATTTCTGGGCTGACTATAACATCATCGAACCGACGGAGAGTCTGGAACATGCCATCGGCAAGCTGAAGAAGCATGTCAGGAAATAGCAATGCAGGCCGCATCTCAGAAAAATGCAAATAAATTTGCTTTTTCGTTCATTTTGCACTACCTTTGCCCCCACAAACAGATTAAGACAATGGACAAGAAGACTAACGAGATACTGCTGAAGAACGTCGCGCAGTTGTCGAAGCTCACAGAGCAGGAAGTGAAGATGATGCCTGCCATAGAGGCTCCGCTGCCCTCTGTGGAGCAGGTGAAGCAGATCGTGACGCTGGTGAAGAGTATCATCTTCCCCGACTATTTCAACAAACGCCAACCCGACGAGACTGTCCGCTCCTACTATATCGGTGTACACATGGAGGAGCTGTACGGGTTGTTGGTGAAGCAGATAGCCCACGGACTACAGTTCTGTGAGGACTGTGAGGAGATTACCACCAAGGAGAAGGTATACCAAGAGGCTGCGAGACTTTCCACTGTGTTTATCGATGAGTTACCGGAGATCAAGCGGTTGCTCTATACCGATGTACAGGCGATGTTCGACAACGACCCTGCCGCCCCCAACTATGGGGAGGTGATTTTCTGCTATCCCGTGATGAATGCGATGACGCACTATCGCATCGCTCATAAACTGCATGAGTTGCAGGTACCTGTCATCCCCCGTATCATCACGGAGCTGGCACACTCCAAGACGGGTATCGACATCCATCCGGGTGCCACCATCGGAGAGTATTTCGCCATCGACCACGGCACGGGTGTGGTGATTGGTGAGACCTGTATCATCGGCAACCACGTGACACTCTACCAAGGTGTGACCCTTGGTGCCAAGAGTTTCAAATATGATGAGAACGGTAATATGCTGAACGTACCGCGTCACCCGATTATCGAGGATAACGTGACGGTTTATTCCAATGCATCCATCCTAGGACGTATCACCATCGGGCATGACAGCGTGATAGGCGGTAACATCTGGGTGACCCATGACGTACCGCCCTACTCCCGCATCCAACAGTCGAAGGCCGTGGAAGGCTCCTTTGACGGAGGATTGGGAATATAACAACAAAAAAGAGAGCTATGAAGCTCTCTTTTCTTTATTTTTCCTTACTCTTAGCAAATTTGCCACTTGCCCTTACGCCATTGGAATCTGTAACAGACCGCATATTCCAATATCTACCCCAGTTAAAGGATTTGTCATACCACAAAGTAAAATGTATACGGTTGGCACTTACCCCATCATCCATATAACCTTCAAAGTATTCATAGTCTAGATGGTAGTCATAGATTAACACATCATTCCAACTATCATCATAACTAATGCGGATAACACCATTATAAATCTCCCAATCGAACGGACAATAGTAATAATCCCTATACGGACTATTTGTGTCATAGTCAACTTCATAACCAGTACCACCATAACGATCTATTCGATCAAAATACATCGTTGTACGAAAAGTACTCCCTGAGATACCCCATCGGTCATAATAATAGGTATCTATATATCCTGTCCACCCTCCGTTAAGTGTACCTGCTTCCATAGCATCTTTGTCACAACTCGTGAATGTCATCGTGGTCAGTGCCAGCATGAGCACCATCATCGTGTTGGTATAAATTTTCCTCATATCTCTGCGTTTTAAAGTTTCTGTTGCAAAGGTAAGGAAAATATCCCATATATGCAAGATGAAATACCTAATAATGTGTAGGGAATACCCTATTTATAGGCAAAATAGATGTTTAATAACATAAACCTTGCATTTTGTCAAGAAAAAACATGGTGGATTCAGAAATATGAAGTATCTTTACATCATCAAAACGGAAATGACCACTTTTGAAGACAAAATACTAATATATAAGATACATAAATTTCTTTTCCATTATTAATACTATCATTTAGAATAAAGAACGGCACGGTTGTGAAACCCTGCCGTTCTTGTTTATAACTTGTTTTTACTTATTCCGTAGCATCTTCTGATTTCTTTTTACCAAACTCGGGGTCGACCTTGATAAATGCCGTCACAGCGAAGGTGATGGCACATAATGCCATGACCACGATGAAGAAAGTACGATAACCCAGTATATCCTTCATCCATCCTGACAACATACCTGGCAGCATCAGACCCAGATAGGAGATAGCGGTGCAGAAAGCATAGTGTGACGTCTGGAAATTACCCTTGCTGAAATAAAGCATGTAGAGTGTCAATGCTGTAAAACCGATACCATAGCCCAGCTGTTCCACAAACAGGCAGCTGCTGATGACAAAGAGGTTGTCGGGCATAGCGTAACTCATATAGACATACACGATATCAGGCAGTGTGATGGCACATACCATCGGCCACAGCCAACGCTTGAAACCGTCACGACCTGCCAGCATTCCACCTAAGATACCTCCAAGGGTCAGACCGATGACACCCACGGTACCACTTGCCAGTCCAAACTCCTGTGGTGACAATCCCAGTCCTCCCGCAGAGTTTGGTCGCATGAGGAAGGTCACACTCATCTTTGTAAGCAATGCCTCCGGGAAACGGTAGAACAACAAGAATAGCATAGCGAAGAGCATCTCACGTGGCGGCAGTTTCTGGAAGAATGTCTTAAAGGCTGTCACCACACCGTTTGCCACCTCACGGGCATTCGTCCGACGGGGAGCATCCGCTTTCGCTCTCGGCATAATATAAGCATGGTATAGCCAGATGGCGATAAACAGTGCTGCCAGACCGTAGAACACCAGACACCAGGTATAGGACATCTGATAACGGGTCACCACCTGCAAGATTCCTGCCACTGGTATCAACACACCATTACCGAAGATAACCGCCAAGCGGTAGAATGTGTTGCGGATACCCACAAACCACACCTGCTGATGGTCGTCCAGCTCCAGCATATAATAACCGTCGGCGGCAATGTCATGCGTGGCACTGGAGAATGCCATCAGGAAGAAACATGCCATCGTGCCCTGAAACCAGAACGGGGTGTTGAGCGTGAAGGCGACACCTGCCAGTGACGAGCCTAACAGCAACTGCATGGCGAGTACCCACCATCGCTTCGTACGATAGAGGTCGACGAACGGGCTCCATAATGGTTTAATGACCCACGGCAGTCCCAGCCATCCCGTATAGAGGGCGATGTCTGTGTCTGTCAGTCCTAATTGCATATACATGACCACGGCAACGGTCATCACCACCACATTGGGCAACCCCTCAGCAATATAAAGGGTCGGAATCCACGACCAGGGGTTTGTTACTTTTGAATTTTGATTATCGTTCATTGATATTTGATGATTAATATATTCGCTTGATCTCGGCACCACGGTAGTAGTGCAATAATATCTCATCGTATTTATAACCTTTCTGTCCCATCACGGCAGCACCGATCTGACAGAGTCCGACACCATGTCCCCATCCTTTTCCTTTCAGGCGGAAACCAGCAGGTGTCTTCTCCACATCGAAGGCAGAGCTATACAGATGACTCTCGCTGAGAGCACGACGGATCTCCAGTTCCTTGCCGATCGTCATGGTCTTCTTCGTTCCCACGATCTTCAGTTTCCAGATACGTCCGCTCTTGCCACGCTCTACAGGAACAAGGTCTGTAATCTCGCCAAAGTCTTCCTTCAGGTTCTCCTTGACAAGCCGAGAGAGCTCATCAACAGTATATTCCACCGTCCAACGGTAGAAATCATTGGTCTCCTGGTCGTAATCGTTCAACACCTGTGAGAGCACCTCCTTGTCGTTGGTATTACAGAAGGGATCCTCTACAGATACCAGATAAGGTTTGGGAGTGTCCTCCCAACAATACTGGAATTCCTCCGTCACACCGCCACAACACTTGGAGAAGCGGGCGTCACATATCTCGTCACCATAGCAGAGAATACAGCCGCGGGTGGCTTTCAACGCTTGCTCGACAGCGTTACTGGTCTGTTTAGTGATACCTTGATAACGCTGACAATGGTCGTCTGCACATACATCGAAAATCGTATGATCCTCACGGTCATACCAACGGATGATCTCATCGTCTTTCTTGATAAAAGAGAAGAAACCGTCTTTATGCTCTTTGTTCTCTTCCCTGCGTCTCATCTGTGCAAGGAGCCAGGAGCGACTGATGACGGCATGTGCCTTCAACAGTTCCAGTCCTGCCGTCGCCTTCATCTCACTGCTGATGACACTGGCGAGATATTGCTCGACAGGTAATTGGTTGATGGCGGTAATCTTGTCTGCCTCCACTACCAAACGCAGAGTGCCGAGGAACACCTGTGTCTCCTTACGCTCCCAATGGAAGTTCACACCAATCGTGACATCGTGAAGCGAGAATGATGCTGTTGATGACTGCGGAGTGAATGTCAACTCACGGTACTGCATACCCCGCCAGAGAATACCACCTTCTGAGAACTCCACCGTCTGCTCACCCTCAATCAATTCTCCTTTTGCCATATATGGTGCATTAAGGGCAAACTTTATCTTCTGTCCGCTCACAATACCCACTGCCACATTGGGTTGCTTAGAGGCAACAGATGTCGTATGGGTTTCCAAGGAATAGTTCTTCAGTTTATCCATCACTTCCTGCACCTGCTCCGAGGTGAGCGATACTTCCTGATAAATACGATGAGCCACCTCTGGAGTTATCTTACGGAAGTCCTCCTCACGGGGGGTGATCAACAAGCCACCCATATCTACGGCACCCGGGCTGATGATATACTGTTCCTCACCCTCTGCCGTATAACAGGCTGGGCGATGCTGTCTTCGAGGCAAGACGACACTCAGCATCGTGTCACCTTGTCGCCATGCAATGATATTCATCATCGGCTCCGTCTCGTCCTCATGCTGTGGCAGACAGGCATATAGTGACTTGAAAAGTCGCTCGTGGCTTTCCTGTGAATTGCCACGAACCAGGAAGGCGGCAACCGGATAGTCTGCAACGAACCAGATACCGCTATCCTCTTCTTTCTTCACGACCTCCACCAAATGACGGCTCAGTCGTTGCCAGTTTTTCTGTAATGGAAGGATTCCCGTACTGACAGCCTGCAAATGGGCATGATCAGGAGCTGACGCACCACACTTGGGACCATTATATAATATAGTAAGTCCTGCATCCTTTTCCAGAAGTCGGAGGATTTCTCCATACATCGGACCAACAGACTGTGGCTGATGCTTCAACGTAGGCAACGTAAAATGAACGGGAAGAATCGGGAATGGATTGACCAATAGCTCGTACTTTCCGTCTACCACACGGTGTATCTGTTCCTTGGGACGGTTCTCTGCACAAAGGAAACAAGGGCGCTCTGCCAATGAGCGGGCATCGATCTTCGCTCCTGTCGAACGGATACGGGCGGGGTTCCACTGTACTTTCAAGGGCATCCCCTCGCCTACCAGTTCACGGGTCTCGACATTCGTCAGGTCACGATAACGCTGGCGCACCTCTTCCCACGTCTTCAACTGTCTGTCGAAGAAGCGCATCAATGACGACTGACTCATCTGTGTCTTTTCTCCTTTGTTCATCTGCTGGCGAGCCTTCACCTCCATGGTGCGCAAGCGGTCCTTATAGAGATTATTGGCATTGACTTTCTCCACGGAGAGTGCCGCATCAGAGTTTCCTCCCCACCGACGACAGAGATACAGTTCTGTATAGATCCTGCCGATACGATAACAACGGGAGAACATCAAGCCAAGGGCATAGTCCTCTCCATAAGAGGTGTTGGGAAATTGCACCTGTCGGAGCAACGGGGTGAAGAAGGCTCGTGGCGCACCCAAGCCATTGATACGCAAGGCGTTATTAGGACCGTTCTCGTCCGTCCATTCTTTATGGTCGATGACTCCTGGCGGCAAGGTGTTCAGCTCGAAATCACACATCCGATAGGATCCAACAATCATGGCAGCATGCTGCTTATGGAAAGCATCCACGACTGTCTGTAAGGTCTTGGGAGAGGAATAGAGGTCGTCTGAGTCTAGCTGGACGGCAAAGCGTCCGCAGTAGATACTGTTAATCGCCTCATTCCAACAACCGCCAATACCGAGGTCCGTACGTTCGGGGACTATCACATATAGTTTGTTGGCATGGCATGACAACAGACTGGACAGGATCTCCCCTGTGCCGTCTGTGGAGTGATTATCCACCACGATGACATTATACTTGAAACTTGTCTTCTGTGAGAGGGCACTCTCTACGGCATCCCTGATGGTCTTCTCACGATTGAACACTGGAATGACAACAGATGCCTCCACCTCAAATTCCTGTTCGTCGAAATCCACTTCCTGATACTGACTCGTATCTACCAAAGCACCAATCTGACGGAGATGGGCGGTGCATGCCTGTTCCATCTCTATCTGCACTTCACGATTGGCAGGATTCACGTAGTCGAACTGTTTCACACCAGAAGCCCTGAGGTCTGTCTCCTCCTCTGTATAAAGGTATTCATTCAAGTGGAACAAGGTCCCTTCCCTACTCAAGAACAGACGGAGGTCATAAAAACCAGCCCAGTGATAATCACGCTCATGGTCACTGGTAGCATATTGGTGTATCAAGGAGGTGCGAACCAACATCAGACTGCCGAAATCGAAATCGTTACGCAAGGCACCTTCCTGGTAGTCAATGACAGGATGCGACTTACGGACTCCCGCCTCCATCTGCCAACGGTCGCTATATACCATCGCAGCCTTGGTATCCTCTGCCACCAGAAGCATACGCTCCAAAGCAGTAGCCCCCATCGTGACAGGGGTAGGTTTCATGCTTAGCAAAGTATAGGCAGCCACAGCATGTTCCGCTATTTGCATCACATACTGACTGCTCTGCAATTGATCCACCACCAATACCGTACAGTCTTGAGGAGCCTCAACTTCTGTTTCTTTACTCACCAACAAAAAGATATGTCTCACAACTGTGCTTCGTCGCAACTGCGCTATGGTGTCTGCCAATATCTCTGTCGACTCACAGGCAAGGAAGCAATCTATTTTTTGTTTCATTTCGTTGTCATTGGATTGAAATTAGCGACAAAGGTACTATTTTTTCCTTAAACCACAAAATAATCAATTATCAATTATTAATTCTCAATTAAAAGTTGTACCTTTGCACTCATGATTTTAAAGAAGAGATTGCTGGGAATGACTCCAACGGAGCTAAAGGACATCGTTGGAGGACTGGGTATGCCTGCCTTCACAGCTAAACAGATCGCACAATGGCTCTATGTGAGACATGTCAAGAGCATCGACGAGATGACGAATCTCTCGAAACAGAACCGCGAGCGTCTGAATGCTGAATATGAGGTAGGAGCATTAGCACCTATCAACTGCCAACGATCCAAGGACGGGACTGTCAAATATCTCTTTCCCGTTTGTTGCGATAAAGACGCTCAACACTCGACGCTTGACACTCAACTATTTGTTGAGACCGTCTATATCCCCGATGGCGACCGCGCCACGGTATGCGTGTCATGTCAGGTAGGATGCAAGATGAACTGTCTGTTCTGTCAGACAGGGAAACAGGGATGGCACGGCAACCTCACCACTGCGGATATTCTTAACCAGATATATGCATTACCTGAGGCTGAATCGCTGACAAATATCGTGTTCATGGGACAAGGGGAACCCATGGATAACCTCGATGCTGTCCTGCGGGCTTGCGAGATCATGACGGCAGACTGGGGATACCAATGGAGTCCAAAACGTATCACGGTCAGTTCTGTTGGCATTCGTGGCAAACTAAAACGCTATCTTGACGAGAGTGACTGCCATGTAGCGATCTCGATGCATTCCCCCTTGCATGAGCAGCGCCAACAACTGATGCCTGCCGAGAAGGCTATGCCTATCGCAGAGACGGTGGAACTGTTACGCCAGTATGACTTCACCCACCAACGCCGCTGTTCTTTCGAATATATCTGTTTCGGAGGACTCAACGACTCACCACTCTTTGGACGGGAGATCGCCAAACTGCTGAACGGTCTGGAATGTCGTGTTAACCTCATCCGTTTCCATGAGATTCCAAATGTCGACCTGCCCTCGTCTGACGAGAAGCGAATGGAGGCTTTGCGTGACTACCTGACACATCATGGCATCACCACCACCATCCGTACCAGTCGTGGACAGGATATCCTTGCCGCCTGTGGCATGCTGAGCACAGCGAAGCAGTCGCAATAATCAAATCTCAAAATAACCAAACAACGAAATCTCGAAATAAAAAAATATGGAAGAAAAAATGATTCGCGTGGCTATCACGCAAGGAGATACCAACGGTGTCGGCTATGAGGTGATTCTCAAGACATTCTCCGACCCTGCTATGCTAGAGCTTTGCACTCCAATCATCTATGGCTCGCCCAAAATCGCCGCCTACCATCGTAAGGCGCTCAACCTGGAGACGAACTACAGTATTATCAATAAGGCAGAGGATGCTCGTGATGGCAAACTAAACCTCCTCTCTTGCTTCGATGAGGAAACGAAGGTGGAACTCGGACAACCTTCCGCAGAGGCTGGACAGGCTGCCTTCAAGGCTCTCGACCGTGCTATGACGGATTTTCGCGCTGGACTGTATGATGTTCTCGTGACAGCACCTATCAACAAGGCGACGATTCAGAGTCCTGGTTTTCACTTCCCTGGTCATACAGAGTATATCGAGACTAGTGTGGGAGATGGTAACAAAGCACTGATGATTTTAATGAATGAGAGTCTGCGGGTGGCACTGGTCACGACACACCTGCCTATCAAAGAGGTCTCCAAGGCAATTACCAAAGAGGCTATCATGGAGAAGGCGACAATCTTCCACAAAAGCCTGAAACGTGACTTCCGTATCTCCAATCCTCGCATTGCCGTGCTCTCATTGAACCCTCATGCCGGAGATGACGGACTTTTGGGCTCAGAAGAGAAAGAGGTGATTATACCAGCCATCGAAGAACTGGAGAAACAGGGTATCCAAGCGTTTGGTCCCTACCCTGCTGACGGTTTCTTCGGCAGTAACACTTACGACTATTTCGACGGTGTGCTTGCCATGTATCACGACCAGGGACTGGCTCCTTTCAAGACTATCGCCTTGGAGAGTGGTGTTAATTTCACGGCAGGACTTCCTATCGTAAGGACCTCACCGGATCATGGGACGGCTTATGATATCGCAGGGCAGGGAAAGGCTGACGAGAACTCTTTCCGTCAGGCTATCTATACGGCTATCGACGTGTTCCGCAACCGCAAGAACTATGACGAGCCATTGACGAATCCGCTACCCAAACTTTTCCACGAGAAACGTGATGACAGCGAGAAAGTACGCTTCGCCATCCCAAAGGCAAAAGAACAGCAGAGTTAAATTTCTGCCAAAGTATGCCAATATGTCAGATTTTCTTCGTACCTTTGCAGGCTGAATGAAGAGTTCGGAGCTACAGAGCATCAAACAACGGTACAACATCGTAGGAAACTGCGAGGCATTGAACCATGCACTGGATGTCGCCTTACAAGTGGCACCCACTGACTTGAGTGTGCTCATCGTTGGCGAGAGTGGTGTGGGTAAAGAGATTATCCCTCGTGTCATTCATGACAATTCTCCTCGCCGTCGCGAAAAATATTTCGCTATCAACTGTGGCTCTATCCCTGAAGGGACAATTGACAGTGAACTGTTTGGACATGTCAAAGGCTCTTTCACGGGTGCTATTAACGATTCTCCTGGTTATTTTGGTGTTGCCAACAAAGGAACATTATTCTTGGATGAGGTGGGTGAACTTCCGCTTGCCACACAGGCAAGACTGCTTCGTGTGCTGGAGACAGGTGAGTATATCCCTGTAGGAGCCACAGAAGTCCGTAAGACGGATGTGCGCATCGTTGCTGCCACCAATGTCAATATCAGACAAGCTATCAGCGAAGGACGTTTTCGTGAGGATCTCTACTACCGTCTGAACTCCATCCCCATCCAGATACCACCCTTACGTGACCGTGGTGAGGATATCGTACTGCTGTTTCGTCTCTTCGCCATGCAGATGGCAGAAAAATACCGTATGGACAAGATCGTGTTGACAGAAGAGGCGAAATTGATGCTCATGCGTTATAAATGGCCTGGAAATGTGCGACAACTGAAGAATATCACAGAACAGATTTCCATCCTCTCTACAGAGCGACAGATAACCCCTGAGATATTAGCTCGCTTCATCCCGCAGGATCAAGAGACGACCCAGCTTGCCACCATCCGTAACGATGGTGACCATTCATTTGAGAACGAACGTGAAATTCTATACAAGATCCTCTTCGAACTACGCAGCAATGTCAACGATATGCGCCGTGAGATGAGCACGCTGAAGAAACAGATAGAGGACGTGCAGACAGCGCCCTCAACAACGGTGCCCGCCTCCCCTACCATCCCTACAATACCCACGATCCCCACAACAGCACCTTTAGAGGATGCTATAGCTGAGGAATATGTGGAGCCTGTCAAGGAACCTGAGAACCTCAACCTCGACGCATGGAGCCGTCAAGCTTTGGAAAAGGCACTCGATCGTAACGGTGGTAACCGCAAGAAAGCGGCTTTGGAACTGGGTATCAGCGACCGCACTTTATACAGAAGACTGAAACAATATGGACTGGACAAATAACATACGGCATATCTGGTTTTGTCTGATGACAGCCCTGCTGTTGTCGGCATGTTCCGTCAGTTACAAATTCAATGGAGCAAGCATCGACTATTCCAAGACGAAGACGATCCAGATCGCAGAGTTCCCTATTCGTTCCAGCTATGTATGGGGTCCCATGGGACCGATGTTCAACAACCAACTCAAGGATGAGTTCGCCAACCACACCCGTCTGGAACAGGTACGACGTAACGGCGACTTGAAAATAGAGGGTGAGATTACGCAATACCAACAGCGTAACAAATCTGTATCGGCTGAGGGATATTCCGCACAGACAGAGCTCTCTATAACCGTCAACGTGCGTTTCACCAATAACGTCAACCACAACGAGGACTTCGAGCGTCAGTTTACGGCGACTTCGACATATGAGACCACACGATCACTGAACTCCGTCCAGGAGGAACTGGTGTCACAAATGGTCAAGGACCTGTGCGAACAGATATTCAATGCCACAGTAGCGAATTGGTAATAACAAAAGAAATGGACTTAGTAGAGTTGATAAACCACCCAGAACAGATGGACCGCGACACATTGTATGAGTTGAGGTCTCAACTGGCGTTACATCCCTACTTCCAAACAGTACGTCTACTGATGCTCCAAAACCTCTACCTGCTCCACGACCCCACCTTCGATGAAGAGCTACGCCGTGCGGCAATCTATATCACAGACCGCAGAAAACTCTTCGATTTGGTAGAGGCAGCCCACTATCAGCTCCAAGCTGACAAACGGGATGCTCAAAGCTCAAAAATCAAAGCTGAAAGCTCAGAAAACCGCACGATGGCACTCATCGATACATTCCTTGACTCCATCCCCGCAGATGAGCCTGAGGAGAAAAAAGAGAAACGACGTCCTACACCAAAAGATGCTACTGTCGACTATGTCGCCTATCTGCTGGAGAACGAGGAAGATAAGTCCGTTGAGGAGACACTACAGATGCAAGGACAAGACCTCATAGACCACTTCCTGCAAGAAGAACAAGGACGTATCCTACTCAACGAACTGAAAGACGAGGAAAAGCCGGTAGAGGCTCCCGTCCTCGAGGATGGACCCGCTGAGGAGGAATACTTCACAGAGACACTGGCACGTATCTATATCAAACAGGGACGCTACGAGAAGGCACTTGACATCATCCAACGACTCAGTACCAATTTCCCTGAGAAAAACGCATACTTTGCCGACCAGATACGATTCCTGGAGAAACTAATAATAAACAGCAAGAAAAATTCAAAATTAAATAATTAAAAAATCAAAGATTATGTACACATTATTTGTAATTCTTATTGTGATTGCAGCCATACTGATGATCGGTATCGTGCTGATTCAAGAGTCTAAAGGCGGCGGTCTGTCATCCAGCTTCGCCTCCTACAACCAGATTGGCGGTGTCCGCAAGACTACTGACTTCGTAGAAAAAGCAACATGGGGACTTGCTTTCGCTATGGTGCTCTTCAGTGTTGTTTGCGCATGGGTAGCCCCCACTGCAAGTACAGAGGGTTCTGTCATGGAAAACTATCAGGCTCCTGCCACCAATCCTAACAACCTGCCAGGCTTCGGAGCCAGCCAGACGAAGGATGCTGCCACTCCTGCCGCACCTAAGACAGACAACAATGCTCCCGCAGATGCTCCAAAAGCACCTGCTCAGCCTGCTAAGTAAAGAAAATCTGCAAAAAGTATGGGAATTATTTGGTAATTTCGAATAATTCCCGTACCTTTGCACTCGCTTTTCGAAAGAAAGTGCACGATGGTGCCCGTAGTTCAGTTGGTTAGAGCGTCAGATTGTGGTTCTGAATGTCGACGGTTCGAGTCCGTCCGGGCACCCTTCAAAGAAGTCCTGTAAGTCAAAGATTTACAGGACTTCTTCTTTTTAATCATCTCAAATTTGATACTGATTTGATACTGCTAGACAGCTCCTTCGATTTCTGCGCTATTTCTGCCATATTTTCTCCTTTAAAAACTTCTTTTCCCTTAAAGTCCATAACAAGCCTTAAGGGAAAAGAATATTATTAAGCGTTGACAAGTTGAAATTGTCATATAGATGTCAATTTGTCCACTCCGTTGTCGTTTGCATAAGCAGGAGCACTTACTTCAAAAGCTGCCACTCACCTTTAATTTTCGAATGTTCTGGATTTATATAT
>Ga0326512_10000988_pt1 | contig 23239 bp, 36 predicted proteins | sample 1_2617_0518_D_FD_203652 | JGI IMG/M metagenome (GOLD analysis project Ga0326512, IMG submission 203652) | Bovine rumen microbial communities from UC Davis, California, United States - 1_2617_0518 | ecosystem: Host-associated > Mammals > Digestive system > Stomach > Rumen | place: USA...
GTCTGCACCCTGTATCAGATACTCGATGACCTGCTTGCATGTCTTGGCACCGATGGCACGTCCGATGTCCATCAGCCGGGTGTAGACTGTCGGGAACACATGGCGCATGACCTTGTCCACGATGAGCAGCGAGTTGCCTGTGCTTGACATTCCACCGTCTCCGATGGTCATCATCCGCACACCCTTCTCTCCTCGCTTGCCCTGCCGCATCAGGTACACCGCAGAATCAATCTGCATCGGTCTGCGGTACCTCAGCCTGCCCACGATGTTGTTCATGGTCTCGAATACCTGGGCGAGTTCAAGCTGGTCAGCCGTCACGCCTTCCTTGCCCTCACGGTCTGCGTAGTGAAGGAACGCAGTCACGAGACACCGCAGCAGCTCATAGCGTGTGCGGAATCCCGTGTGCTTGATGACAGCGTCAAGCTGCCTCGCGGTCTCGTCGTCTATCTTTGCCTGGATGGATTGCATAGCGGGTGTTATTGGTTATCTCCAAAGATACGAAAAAATCTGAAAAAACAAAATCAAAAAATGCTATATATTTATATATATATTTATTATATATATTATATACTATGACTAATAGTATATAATCAGGAGTCCCAAAAACGGACTGAATTAGTCCAAAAACGGACTGAATTAAACCCAAAAACGGACTGAATTAATCCCAGAAACGGACTGAATTAAAATGACGATTTATTTGTGTTTTTTGACCGTAATTCATGAATTGAGTAAGGTCATGGCTTCGTGTCTCAAACTGTACAGTATGCCACCCGAATTGAGGTTCACTTGTACAGCCTTCACCATCATGTTCTTTGACAAATCCAGGAACACATTGAACATTCCCGTGTAGTCTTCCTTACACTCTCTTGAGTTGATCCACGAAGCAATCACCACACTGTTGGTGTAGACCGTGACTCGTGTCTGGTCTGTGATTCTTGTGAAAGCGAAATTGAGTGCCCACAGCTCTGTCAGGTACTGGCATTTCTGACCATATTCCAGAATGGGGAAATCGAGGTTCTTCGTCCTGATATGCCCATGATGCTGCCAGAACTCTCGTGCGATTTCCTCCTTCCCATTTTTGATGCTGAATGCGCTCACTCCTTTGTCTTTTTGAGCATCAGCCATTCCTTTGATATACACGTCCATATTCGTCTTAATTTAGAAATTTAACAAAAAAACATAAAAGACTGTAGGTAAATAATATATCATTTTAATCGTTTGTTTTTAAGTTTTATTTTTGTTGTTTTATTAAACCTGCTGCCGTCCTTAATAAACTCCGTCAGCTCCCGTATGCTCACCACCTTCGCGTTCCTCTGCTTGCGCTCCTCCAGGAACCGGAGAATCCTCTTCTGCTCGTACTTCTTGCCGACCTTGATGCCGGCATCGTAATATCCCATTTCGTCCATCATTTCCGTTCTGCATTTAAATTAGTTACTTCATCCGTACTCACAGGCACGTCCTTCTTGTCATTGACCTGCATCCCTCCGCATTTTTCCACCACCTCGTAAATCCTTTCCGGATCGCCCAGCTTGTTCATGATGGCTTGGAATCCTTGGAATATCGGCAACTCTCCGTCAATGGCAGGCAATTTGTCGTCATGACTGAACACCTTCTCCACCTCATCCACCAGCTGGAGGCTGGCATTGCTCACGTCATGCTCCGCCAGCCTACGGATGTTCTGGATGTAAATCGCGTCCAAGTCGCCCCTCGCCTTCTCCACGCACATGTCAACGTTGTGAACCATTCCCTTGGCGAACGTGTCCGCAAGCACCATCCTCGCCTGAAGCTCAGGCTCACGGATGCGAATCTTGTGCATGTAGTTCAGCGTAGTGTAGTAAAGCTTCTCAAGGTCGCCCTCCAGCATCTCTTCAAACTCCTCGTTGATGTTGGCGATGAACTCGCCACCGCTCAATGCCCTGCGGTCGTTCTTCCTGTTGTAAGCCTTGATGTGCTCACGCAATACCCTTGCACGGAACTTCACTTTTCCCCTCATCAGATAGGGATGCCTGTCAAGCTCAGCGAGGAGCTCGTAGAAACTCCCAACCGCCGTGTCATTGACAAAAATGATGTTGTACAGACAGAACATATACCAGTTGTACTGCCTGATTTCCTCCTTGCCCATCTTGTCAGGGTCAAGCTCAATCCTGTTGCTCCTTCTCCAGATCATCTTCCAGCAGTTTTTTCAGATTCCTCACTTGCTTCTTAACCCACTCATGGAGCATCCATCCCGTCTGCATCGTCTTGGTCTTTGCTTCAAGATAATATTGACGGACAAATGCCCATTCTTCAAATCTAAGCATTATTTTCATTTTCTTCATGGGACAATGTTTTTGCTTTTTTAAGTAAAGATTCGGCAGAAGTAGATACATCAGTCCATGTGACATAAGGTTTAAAATCTTTTCCAATGAAAGTCCTATTGCTTTCCGCAATATTGAAAAGACTTATCAATATGGTCACGGCATCCACAGTCCAATTACTCTTCGTTTCCTTGTCCTTCCATAGTTGATGCCTCAAGACACGATGCAAATCAAAAAGGATGTCGGCATAATCATTATAATAAATGCCATACATTGCATTGCTCTCCAAACCCCAGAACCGCTTCTTGATTTCCTTGGATAGCCTTTCAGCATCATGACGCATCTCTTGCCAACCACCTTCAAAATCCTTATCCATTGATTTCCCCGTGGCTTTCTTGCTCCGCTTTTCCCATGCTTCCTCCATCAGATTCTGATATGACCAATCTTGCCCACAAATGAGCCGTGAGAATTGGTCACAGGCATAATTAAGCACTTTAAGTTGCTCCTTGGTCAACGTTAATGTATATTTCTTCTCACTCATTCCTCACCTCCTTCCGTAAGCAACAACTTCAGCAACTCTTTTATGTTATCCACACATTCGCAATGCTCATCCTTCTTGACGCTGGATTCAATCAGCCATGACAGCGCAAGCACCAAAACGTTCATGCCGTCACCCACCGCCATGCCATCAAGCGACTCAAGGATTTCTTTCGCCTTTCTTTTTAGTTCTTTAATGCTAATCATCATTCCTCACCTCCTTTCTTGTAATATTTTAAAAATCTCAACACACATTGCCTGTCAAGACATTGGCAATCTTTGGCACAAATGTCTTCCTCTTCAGGAATCTTGTGCAACTCACAGCAGATATAGTCATTGCTTTCTTCTCGTTCTACAATAAAACCCAATGCCTTATCCAAATATTGAGAATCAGTCATTCGTCACCTCCTTTCTTACACTTACAATCTGGGTCGTGCATTACCACATAACCCTTTGCGTAGCGGCTGTGGAAAGATATATATTCATGCCCCTTGAACCGAATTTGGTTTACTATATCGCCACCTTTTGTTTCATGGCTGCTCTCAACGCAACTTGTTATTGTGGCAAGTACCAATAGTATTATAAAGTATTTCATTCCTCACCTCCTTTCATATATTTTCTGAAATCTATATTTGACTTTAATCGGCATACCAATGCATCTCTGACATACATTATTGCTTCATCAATAGAGGCTTCTTCTACGTTCACCGCAATAAAAAAAGCGGTTGTTGCGATAAGTGTCTCAATTGCATCATCACTTTTATCTGGTAATGAATTGTAGCATTTTTTTACATTCTCGGCAGTTTCTTCTTTTGTCATGATTCTATTTTGTTTTGTTGTCTATTCGTTCTTTTAGGGATTTGAGCCACACAATGCACTTTCCAACATTGCCATATCCCTCGCCATATCTATCTTTTAGTTCCGTAAGATTACTGAGGGTATCATGCATAAAGTTCTTATCCTCTTCACTCCAAGCAGAACTTAGTTCAATCTTTTTTAGTTCTAACTTTTCAAAGTCAAATTGCCATCCTGCATCAGCCATTGCTTTCAGTAGAGTATCACGTTGTTCTTTGGTTGCGGGAATGTATTTGTCAGTCGTAATAATACAATCTTTAGTATTCCAGACAAAGAACTTGCCATAGATGTTAATACCACAATATACTTTTGCTTGTTCATTGGGTTTTCTATGTTTGAAAATGAATGGCTGTTTACTATCTAAAGAATAAAGCACATCAGCATCCTTTGCATCCTTGACAGTCCAAAGTCTAAGTTTTGGAGTAATGCTTTTGGCTTTTAAATTCTCGATAAACTTTTGATTTACTTTCTTTTTAAACTCTTTATACTGCATAGGCTTACCAATAACATTGTCATGTTCACAAACTATCCAATCCTCATCTTTTGTAGGTTCAAAGTATTTCTCCGCACAACTATTAGTCCATGATAAACCAAAATGTGATTCATCATCTATATACCCATTAAAGGAAGATTTATATACATTTCCCTTAACACATAAATGGGTATTATCTGATGAATAATAATCTTTGATACAGGTGTAATAAATACCTTTTGTTGGAATCAGATGTTCCACTTCAACCTTGTCATCACTTTTTACACAATTCTGATTGTCAATCTTTTTTTCTTTAACTGCTTCAAGAGCAGTCTTACCTTGTGGCTTTTCTTCTTGTTTTTCAAGTTTCTTTTTCATGTAGCAATAAACCTTATACCACTCATTATTGACAATGGCATCATCAATATCTTCACATTCTATGTTTGAAAGACACATTCCCTTGGAATTGGCATCTATGTAGTTAATGAGAGATGTTGCGACACCTCGTCTTACTCCTTTGACAACCTTGTCTTTATCAACAGGCACTTGCTTTTCAACGGCATCATGCCATCCTTGCTGATACTTTTCTTCTTCAGTTAGTCCTTCAGCCATTCCAGCAATCTTGCCTTCATTGTACCAAGATTTTTTGCATCTTTCAACAATTTCTTCAACTGACTCTTGCTTTTCAAGCCAAGAAACAATCTCATAGCCTTTAATACCATCAATGGCAATGGTGCTTTTATGAAATCTGATAAGTGCTTTCCTTATCTTCTCATCCTCGCTTTCTGCGAGTTCTGGAAAGATTTCTTCTACTTCCTTTCGGATAAAGCCTGTTTCTCCATTTATTACTTGTCTTGCCCATTCAAGGGCATTTTTATATTTCTTTTCGTAATTTTCCATAATTATTTTATTATTTAATTATTTATTCTTTAAACACCACCACACTATCTATAGGGATAGAGTCTTTATAAGTTATCTTAAGAATAGTTCTTCCACGATAGACATCAATTGCTTGTGGGGCACTTATTTTGATTATACCACACACGCAAACAGTACATAGAGCGATAAGTGAATATTTTTGAATTTCAAAACACCTTTTTGCCACTTTCTCATTACTATTTAATCCCACAATTGATTACAAGACAAGCACAATTGAAATTATAATTAGAAATATTCCCATAATCACAATAAGTTTTGTTCATGTAATTTGACAATCATCTTATAGCAAGTATCAAGAATTGTTTTTCCCTCCACTCTTAAACATTGTATAGGATGTAATACTTTACCATCTTCATCGTCAGCAAATGAAATATCCATCAGAACACAATCAACTGAATCTATAATATCAGGAAAAAGGTCAATCTTCCTGAGATGTTCAAGTAACGCTGAAAGACTCCAACAAGGAATTGCGTCCTTTTCAATGAAAGTATCTGTCCAAATCCAAGGGTGCATATTGTCTCCAAGTGGGGAATATCTCATATCCGCACTTTCAATTGGCAGTATTTTAGCAAGAACTTTTGATTGCTCTAACGAGGTGAAACTTTTAATTGTTGCCATAGTTATTTCTTTTTAAGTTGTTCAATCATCCCAATCACCATCCTCGTCTTCATCGTCCGAGTAGCACTCGTCCTCCTCATCCCACTTGCTCCTGCCGTCCTTGCATCCTGCGTGGGGAGCAACGTCTTGGTCTCTCAGTGAGCAATAACCATTGCCCCTCTGATAAAATTTACATTGCACACAAATCATAATCTTCACAATTTAAAGTTAAACAAAATCCCGACCGCCGACGTGCCGAAAACAGAACACGTTAAAACCCTTAAACAACACTGACAGCCAGCGGTCGGGTATATCTCACAAGCATCCGCACCTCCGCTCCTCGGAGTGGTACTTCCAGGAGCAGATGGAGTGTATCCGCTCCTTCGCCCACTCCGTCTGAGCCTCGTCCTCCATGTGGCGGCAGGCGATCTGCCCCCACTCCATCTTCTCAGCCTCTGCAATGAGGTCAAAGTCACTCTGAGGCACATCCTCCGTCACCTCAATGTCCCCATCAATCCGGATTATGTCATATGTCACTTTCATAAGCTTGCTATTTTGTCCAGCAACCTCTTCAGGTGGTCAGGCTGTGAATCGTATATCATGTCATCTCTCATCGCCCGCACGATGCTGTTCCACCACACGCAGTCCATACCATCAGGATTCACTTCATGCTCGCAGTCGTGACCGCTGTTGCACTCGTCAGCGCAGGTCTTGCAGCAACCCTTGCATCCACGCACAGCATGGCAGCACACGCACACCTGCTGGCGGGTCATCGGAGTGCAGTCAAGAAACAAAGGCAGTCTTCTCTTCATCGTCCAGTCCTCTCGTCCTTCTTATCTTAGCCCTTCTTTCCCTCTTGTGGAGCATCCAGTTCCGCTTGTTGCCCTCGCTGATCTTGCGCCGCTCCTCCTCTGAGTGGACACTGCCAGCCTTGAACTCGCCTTCGGGGTTCCTGTGCTCGCCCGGCATGATCCTGCCCGGATACCCCTTCGCACGGCTCATCATGTGCCCCATCCTTACATTCTCCTTCCAGATTGTGCGCAGCCATTCCTTGTCCTTCTCAAGCCCCATCTCGCGAGCCTTGCGAACCACAGTCCTCACCGCCAGTCCCAACACGCCTGCCAGCTCCTCGTTCTTCGTCCTTGCGAACAGCCTCCTCAGGTCAGACAGCATCTGGGATGTCCACACAAGGCTTCTGCCCCTTCCCTTCCTCATCCAAAGCTTCCCGGTATCCTTGTCGTAGGTCAGTCCTCCGGGGTGCTTCTCCCTGTAACGCTCCCTCCTCCTCCGGAGGTCACATGCATTGCAGAACCCGCGGGTGTATGTACGTCCCTTGTACTTGTAGGTGTAGAATTCACTCAGGGGCTTCACCTCACCACACACACTGCATTGCCTTTTCTTCGGTTTTCTCATTTTTTCTTGTATCTTAACGTTATTGTAAGTTCGTTTCCATTCTTCACTTCGCTTGTCTTCGACTGGATGAGGTGGTGGATGCCGAACTCCAGCACATCAACACCCGCCTCGCTCATCACGGAGAGCAGCTGCTCCAGCAGCCTCGCCTGCGTGTCCATGTCAAGCGGCGCATCAGGTCTGAGTATCCTGCTCATTTCCACCTCCCTTCGTAATGCGGGCAGCAGTAGATGATGCCGCTCACTACTCCAAGTGACCCGATGACATAGCCGTTCGGGAACCGCTTCGACTTTCTCGGACATCCGCCGCCCCTGCGCTCGCAGTTGCCGCAGTTCTTCTTGTCAGGCGGAAAGTCCGCCATTGTGATTTGAACCTTCATATTCTTTCAAATGTTTTTTTAAATGATTCAAAATGGATAATCCTCTTCGCTCGTCTGCATATCTGCCGCGCCGTCACCCCGGAAAGAGTTCATCGGTGCGTCAGGGATGCTGCTCATCTTAAGTTCGCAGTCGTAAGTAAAATGTTGGGCTCTGAATCCCTGCACCTTCATCAGTTTGTTCTTTCCTGTCTCATCCTTGACCAGTTCATCAACTACACCCCACGAAGCACTTTCAAACCTACGGCTCTTGGTTGAATAGATGAACGGAACCAGCCTATCCTGGACACCATAAGTTCTGTTTTTGACAATTTCCATGACATTACCCTTGGGCAAGCTCTTATAGTAGCGTTCAATCTCATCCTTCGGATAAAACGTCTGGCCAGAGATATAAAAATCCCTGTTGGCACGGTGCATGATGAAGATGTTGTCGGCAAGATTCGTAATGTCAGAACTTCCGCTGATGTCATACTTGCGTATGAACCCCTGCGGTTTCCGTGGGTGTGCGACGATCATGCAGTGGCAGGCATACTTCTTGGCAAACTTCTGCAGCATGGAAATCACCTGCTTCTGCTGCTCCCACTTGTCACCGACAATACTGCTCATGTCAAGTGACATCAAGTTGTCTAAGATGAAAAAGCGCACGTTGTCCTCCGCCATCACACACAGAGATGCAAGCAGGTCGTCCCACTTGGTGCTCTCATCATCTGCATAGAGATAAAACTTGCCTTCAAGCCATTCGTCGATGATATGTCCGGTCTCCTCAGTGATGCGATACCTGATTTCATCGTCTGCGAATTTCCGCTCCTCTGGTATCACATGGCTGTCGCCCGCTGCGACCATCTGTATCCAGTTCTTGAGCATCCGTTCCGTCTGCTCGATGTTCACCATCACAACCTTCACGCCCTGATTGACCACATTCAGCGCAAGAGTGTTCAGCCAAGTGGACTTACCTGAGGCTGACGTTCCGCTGAGGACTGTGACCTCGCTCATCAGCAGACCACCAGTCAGGCGGTCGATCTCTCTGAATCCAGACTTGACCTTCGGCATCTGGCTGATGTCAAGCTTCTCTATGCTGCTCAACGGCTTGAACCGCTTCCTCAGCTTTGTCTTCTCATCCTCATCGGCGACGATTGGGACTTCTGCCTTCTGCGGCTTTGGATCATCAATGCCGGCTCTCTCCTGCTGCCCTTTGGGCAATTTCCATTCACGGTCGTATGCATTCGGCTCAAAAAGCAGGCGTACATCACGCCATCTCTTCCCGGCGCAAGAGTTGTGAAAACACTTGTAGCCAATAGCCCCGGTGGCATTGTCAATCCTTATGGATGCGTCCTTCCCCTTGTGCGATGGGTCGAACACACAACCGTTCTCAAGGTACAGGAACGTGGCACCGCCCTTATTCTCCTCGCCCTTGATCCCGATGTTATACTTGCGAAGCCAGTCATAAATGTTGAATTTCTCTCGCCGCTCGTATTGCGAGGTCGGAGGTTCCATCACCACCTGATATTTCTGAATGAACCGCCTCATCGGCTCGTCGCCCATCCTCACGATCTGATCTGGGACCGTAAGTATGTGTGCGAGCCTGTGCGGTCTCTCGTCTGTGCTCCGTCCTTTCCTTCCGAAGGTTCCTGGCATACGGAGGATTCTGCTGGCATTGAACAGCACCTTGTCCACATGTGCCTTGTCGTTCGAGACCTCGTCCGACAGGACGCTTAGAAACTTCTTGATGGTCTCCGTGTTGGCTGGCGTGTTGTCAAGATCTATCGGGTACATGATGTGGTAGCCGCTTGACGAGTCACACACCACAGGATCTGCGAAGCCCTCATTCCGCAAGAGGGTATAGACTTTGCCAGCAAGTTGGTGAGCCGCCTCCTTTTCCTCGTCAGTCGAGCTGACCCCACTTGTACGTTCAGCATCCACATCGATGGGCAGCCACCACCGGTGACTGATGTCGCTGTCGCTGGTAGCATCACGCTTGACTCTCATAATCTGATTGTACTGTTTCCGTGCGCTACAGTCGGATTTAACCTCGTTAATCGAGTAATAGATGTTGAAGTTGTCGTACCTGGCAATCGCCTGCAGGAGCGTCTCTATGTCTGAGAAATATCCGCTCTCCGTGCCGAATTCGTCACTAATGACCCTAACCTCGACGAGCGCACCTGGATGGACGAACACCCTCCACCATCTTCTTATCTCATCGTAATCCATTCTTTGCCCTCCATTCCTTACCATCCCATACAACAGAAGCACCGTCGTCGCTGAACAACTCAGCACCTACAGGACGGGCATCGTCATTATAGCCGTCATAGACGGTCATACCTTCATACACCGCACCCGAATAGAGGAAGCGTCCAAGGTTGTACTTGATGCTGTCGCCGACATACGGCATATATTCCGATTTAGCATCAATCACAAGCCGGTCCTCAGTCTTCTCAAGATATTGCTGGTTCTTCAAGTAATTGTGAAGATCAGGAAGGTACTTCCAATCACGAGACCTTACGAACCTGGCAGCATGGGCGAGAGCCATACCCTTCGCCTCACCGTCCATCGACATCCATATAGCCTCAGCCTTCTTCCTCGCCCCCTTCGCATAGATCGTCCAGAGTTTACCAAAGTCCTCTCCACACGTCTCCGGCTGTGTGACAACCACCTTTGCCGGCTCTGCCTTAAGAGCCTTATAGACGTAAGCTCTCCCGTCCCTCTCTCTGACAAGCAGTTCCCTGTCCATGAGCGCACGGACGACTCGCATACAAGTCTTCCTGTTCATCCCAGTCCTGGCAGCAATGCCATCCATGCTGTCCGCACAAGCCCTGCCATTCTTAGAATAGCTGTAGACGAGAGCGTAACAGAGCAGCTCGTAGCTTTTGAGATTCAAATCCGTTGTCATCCAGTCGTATATCGTGAAGAAATTCATAAGTTGTTTTTTCTGGCATATTCCGCAATCAACAATGCATCTGCGGTCTTAAGGGTGATGTTTTTGGACTGTTGTGGGAACAGCTGCTGAGCCTTCGCCTTCAGCCTGTTCTTCCATTCGGTCTTGGTGTGTTCGGAACTTTTTCCAAGCTGATACATCCGCTGCCATTTCTGCGGTGTCACGGTCACGGTGGTGATGCCAAGGGAGAGGAGAGCCATCTCAAGATGCCCGCAATGCCTTGCGAACTTGGCGGTGGCTGATGAGCTCTGCCCTGGCATCCCCTTCCCGACATCCTCAAGACATGCGACGACATCCCAAGACTCGCTACTGGCAAGATTGGAAAACTGCCTCAGCGTATCCAGAATGTCGGCTGGCGTGGCAGGCATCACCATGATGTCCACCACCACTTGCCTGCCCAACACGGCGATACCGCCAGCCATTCCGGGGTCAATGCCTATGTAAATTTTTTCCTTCATCAGAATGGCAGTTCGTCCTGTGGATTAGAACTTGGCTGAGAAGCCGTCTGCGGTGAGTTCTGCCGCACGTTCGTCTGCGCCGCCTGCTGCCATAAGTCATTGACAGATTTTGGCGATTGTGGAGGATTCTGCGGTGCTTGCCTGTACTGCATAGGCTGAGGCTGGTATTGCTGTGCTGGCTGTGGAGGAGGAACCGGCTGCGCAGCGGCGAGCGAGATCCGGAATGCTGTGAGTGATGTCCAGAACTCTTCCTGCCCAGTCTTACGGCTGACATACTTACGACCGCTGATGTCGAAGTCTATGCACACCGGCTGCCCCGGCTGGTATTGGTCAAGGACTGCGCAGTGGTCATTCTTGAATTCAAAGGTGATAAAATTCTCGAAGCCGTTCTCAATTGACTGAATTACCAATCTTCTTGTGTAGAACGGATTACCTTGAGAGGTCATCTTGCTCTCTGTTGGGAAAATCTGATAGATCTTTCCGATTTTCTGAAATGCCATAATAATTTATTTTTTTTGGTTAATCTGACTATATCTTTCATTCAGTGCGTCACTCAACGGCTTGTAAGTCCCATACTTTGCCACCCATCCGTCGCTGATGGAGGTGAGTTGCTCGATGGTAGTCGCCTGCTTGATGTTAGGCAGCACAAGTCGGAAAACGGTGGCTCTCGGGTCACTATCGGCTTGTGTGGGTTCCGACTTGGCGGTGGCATCGATGTCACGGACATCATCAATGGCGAACAATCCGTTCAGCGCATATTTCCTTGCATAGCTGCTGGTCGCTCCAGTCAACTGTGCGTCATCCATTCCCTTCCGCTGTTCGCCTTCCCTGGCAAGCCCACTCGCCGTTTCCGTCTCTCCTGCGCTGTTTTTGAGAGTCGCCGTCGCCCTGATATAATAGCGGTCGCCTATCATCTCAACATCATCAGTCAAGACGATGGTGCAGCCTGTGGAGGCAAGCAGAGGCTTGAGTGCTGCGAGGATGCTCTCACAACTCCTGTAATGGTAGCCGCCGTATTTGTTTAACAAATCCTTCGGCGCATTAAGTTTTTGTTGGATAATTATAAGTTCTTTCATAATCACTTAATTTTTATAAGCGCATATCCCTTGCGCTTGGTTGTCTTGCTGAACTTAGTCTCTATCTCATCGGCGAGATGTGGGTCTTCTTTCTTGAGGCTGTCAAGATAACGCTTACCGTCGAATGATACGGACTCCGTAGGGTCAATCCTTGTGATGCTCACCCATTCGTTACGCACACTCTTGATGTTCGCCTTCTCCATCTCCATGTACAGCCGTTCCTTGAACGCTGCCACGCTGTCCTCCCGTTCCTTAATCTCGACTATGAGACGACTCAGCTGGTCAATTTCATCACGCATCTTCACCGGCAATTCGGACACATCCTTCTCTTCCTCCTCTTCGTAGCTGTTCAGATTCTCAAGGTAGGCATCGATGATGTCCATCGCCTTGTCAACATCGAACAACATGTGCATGTCAACTTGCTTGCTCACGATTCTTGACGGGTCGTAGACTGTATCGTCCTCTCCGTCTGTCGAGTAGGCGACAAGGTTCACGTTGACGATCTTGTCGGGGTACAGTTCATGGGCAAGCAGCCAGTGGATGAACAGCTGCGGCTTGTAGGTCTCAATCAGATCGTCAACTGAGAACTTACTCGTCTTAACCTCATAGACAGTGACGGCAGTCGCTGATACACTCACGATGTCAGGATGACTGATGAGCTTGACGTTCTTCCGGCTATACCGCTCACTCACCCAAAGTGGATTACTCTCAACACCGTCATCAACTGATGAAAGCTGCTGGTAGATGAGCTGCTCAACCTCGTCGCCACGAAGCATGGCGGCTGACTTGTAAGAATCAACCACAGGGATGAGCCCCTTGCAGACTGCGAGCCTCTTGGCTGCACCTGCTGGTACTTTTCCGTCCTTGGCGGTCCTCATCAGGATGCCGGCATCACTGCTGCCTATGCAACCCACACGGGTGTTGAGTATGTCTTGCTTGTAATCTTCCATCATTCCTCTTTTGCTGCGAGTATCGGGTTCATCATCTGGTTGAATGCAATCATAAGAGCTTCGGCTTTCATCAGTGCATAAAAAGGCACAGGATCTATTCTCACGAATTCCTCGTCTACGAGGTAGTCTTCGTGCAGACCGCCTTTCCCGTCGGGTACATGCGTGAAGTCTATGACCTCCTTAAACATTTCTTCCTTACTGACCTTGTCCTGAGCCATCAGGGCAGGGTAAATCGTCTTCGCCGCCTCCCAGACCATGTCGAGGGGACTGAAATTGTAACTTCCTTGAACCTTATTTTTCATAATGTTTTGTGTTTTTTAAATTGCCCCGCTGTCCTCCCGGACGGCGGGGTGAATGATTATGGATATAAAACCAGCCCGGGGCAGAATGAAAGAAAGTATGTGCCAATCCGAGATCCTAAGGCTGACCGCCGCCAGCCACCGGGCTGAGAACCTGTTTCCAGGACAGGTTAATAGCTATGAAAGACAAAAAAAATGGTTAGTCGTCAATAAAGTCTCTGAACAGCTTCCATGTCGCCGTGAGCTGAAGAGCCCCGGCAAGGGAGCCTATTCCGATGAGCTTCATCAGGAGCGTCCGCTCCCACGTCATCTCACTCTCCCCCATAAGGAGGATGATTCCCGCCGCCATCAGCAGCACCACGATAATTTTCTTGATTGTTTCCATGATTCTTACTTGTTGCTTGTTAATAACGATTTTTTCTAATTCAGTCTGATTGCCTTACTTTTCATTCATCATCCTTTCTTTAGGTACTCAAGCAAATTCGCCTTTGGCACGTAGTTCCTTCCGTTACGCTTCACCGCTCCGAGCTCGTGCTTGTGCCTGGTCACCCATGCGGGCTTGTTCCCGGTTATCTCGCACACCTTCTCGGTGGTCAGCATCTCGTCATCCGTCGGCAGCAGTTCCGCCAGCAGACGCCTCATCATGCCCTCAATCCACCGCCTGTCAGCAGTCGTGAGCGATGTCAGTCCTATGTTCCTCTGTGCGGTCATTAGTAGTTGCGTGTTACGGTTACCACATTGTCAGTCGTCTCAATACTGAAGGCATTGCCTTCGTGCCCGTCCTTCCTCATCTCTCCGTTGATTCTGCGGACGATGGTGGAGATTGAGCCGTCAGCAAACATCCTGCGCTCAATCTTGACATACTGCCCAGCCTCCATCTCACGGAGGGTCTCTGGAAGGTTTGGCGTAAATTTCAATAATTTTTCATTGGATTCTTTGTTCATTTTTTTAAATATTTACTAAATTTGCAAACAACATCCGCACAATATTACGCACGTTGTACGAATACTTTGCAAAAGTAACAATTTAAATGTTATAAATCAAATATTATTAACAATACACTTGTTATTATAACATAGATTAACAAGTAACTTGTCGGAATGATAATTACAAACAATTAAAATGTTAAAAGCACTATGAGAGACATGGTTTTTAGAGCGATTTCTTATCTAAAAAGTCAAGGTATTGTTGCCATTGACAGAGATGTCGCAGAGAAAATGGGGGCAGACGCATCAAATGTGTCCCGTGCGAACACGGGTGATTATACGAACAGATTCGCAAAAAGATTTAATGATGCATACGGGAACATCTTCAATGAAGATTGGTTGATTAACGGTACGGGATCAATGCTTGTATCAGAACCAGACACAGCGCAGCCAAAGAAAGGCGATGTACCGTTCTATGACGTGGATTTCGCCGCCAGTTACCTGGACTACTACAACGACGAGATACAGCCGGGAATAGACCATTATGTGAACATCCCACAGGCTGACGGTGCATCGCTGGTGTGCCGTGCCTCAGGCGAGTCTATGGCACCGACAATCCCAAATGGCTCGCACGTCATCCTCAGCGAGGTGAACGACTTCCGCTGGCTTGACTACGGCGAGATATACGCACTCGTGGCATCCAACGGACTCCGCACCATCAAGCGCATCCGCAAGAACGAGGACGAGAGCAAGCTCACACTCGTGCCTGACAATCCCGACTACGACATCAACGAGATAGACAAGGCGGACGTGCTGAGGCTCTTCCGTGTCGTCGGAACCATACAGTTCGCAACCCCTTAATTATATGTGTTATGAGAAATTTTGTGTTTTTCATTGTCTCGGTTATAGTGCTGTCCTGCGCAGGTGCCGACAGCACCGAAAAATATATAACCGAACACTATGCGATGGAAGGCTCAAGCGTGGAGATTGTGGAGACAGGGAAACCATTCCGCATTGACTTCGGAGACTTCGAATACCATGTGCGCGCCATGTTGGCGGCTGAGCTCATGCTCACCAATGCCACATTCCCAGAAGACACGCTCACGAAAGCGCAGCGTGACTCCATATTCGACACCACCATCAATATTGCTGACTCCATCGCCGACACCATCTCCATGGATCTGCTCCGTGCCGAGAACTTCGCCAAGCTGGCAGGCAGGGAACCGATGGACATGGCGCATTCTGGCAAGTATCGCCTTCAGAATGTCAAGTACAAAGTAAACGGCTCGCTCATCGACGACGTGGCGATCCTCAACGACTCCAGCGACAGGGACCCCGTCGCACTTCTCAGTGTGCGCCTTGAAATGCTCAAGGAACTCAAGAAGTCAATCAGCGACGCAGAATCCGACAGACTGAACTACGACGATGAATTGTGACACCTATGTGATACCAATTTACATTTTACCTACATAATCAACTGAAAATCAAATATAGTTAAAACCCCTTCCGGTTCACCCAGAGGGATATTTGTTACAGCATTTATCCCTCTTATTTTTAGGGGATTACAATTAAATCTAATGAAATACAACTAATTACGGCATCACAAATCCAAATTAACAACTTATCTTTAACTGCGTCTATATGCGTATAATTGCGTGTTAATTGATACCTATGTGATACCAAAATTCAAAAATGTGATACCAATATGAAAATACCATCTACACGAATAGTTTTCGACAGGAAGAAAGTAGCATCAAGAAACAAGAAAGGCTTGGTGCAGATAGTCGTGTCATACGACAGGGTCAGGAAATTTATTTCAACGGGTGTGAAATTATATTCCGACCAATGGAGCGAGAAGAAAATGGTCATCAACCATCCCGAATCAGTTGCGCTGACAAAGAAAATTGTATCAATCAAAGCAGAGATTGACGGGTACATCATGGAGCAGAGAGAGAAGGACAGGCAGTGGAACTGGACGGAGTTCTCTCAATGGCTTGACCGTGGAGGAGACACCGACGCGGTGACATTCCTTGAGTTCTACGTCCAGAGGATGGCAGAGCGCAACGACATCAGAGAATCGACAAGGAAGCAGCACAACAAGCTGAAGGCAGCACTTGTGCAGTTCGGGCAGATCGTCACATTCGCAGACCTGACGAACAAGAACATCATGGAGTTTGACGGATGGCTACACCGCCGTGGTGGGCTGTCGGTCTCTGGTGTCTACAACTACCATAAGATTATGCGGTCATACATTAACGAGGCTGTAAGGTTCGGCTACATCACTGCCAATCCGTACACTGCCCTAAAGATAGACAAGGGAGAGCGTGACGACATGGCTGGATGGCTTTCTGATGAGGAGATAGAGAGAATCAAAGCGTGTGTCCTCACTCCTTCCATGGAGAAGGTGCGTGACATGGCAATGCTACAATATTACACAGGTGTCGCATACTCCGACCTTATATATATAAATAAGGACATTGTGACGGAGCAGGACGGATACACGCTGCTTGTCGGTGAGAGACAGAAGACAGGAGAGGAATTCGTTGTCGTCCTGATGGATGACGCAAAAGCCATCCTTGACCGCTATGGCTGGAACATGAACCTGATGACCAACCAACAATATAACATGCGCCTGAAGATACTCGCAGATGCTGCGAAGATAGACAAGAACATCACCTCTCACTGGTTCCGCCGTTCTGCCGGCATGTACTACCTCAACCACGGGATGCCCATCGAGGTCGTATCCAGGATCCTGGGGCACGCGTCCATCAAGACCACGCAAAAGGCATACGCAAAGATTCTTAATAAGACCGTCACTGATGCCTTCGGAAAGATGCTTGAAGACAAGAAAAAACAGGTGGAGCTCATACACCCCTCCACCACTTCCTGACGAACCATACAATTGCACCCAGTACCCCGATTGGGACGAGCCACTTGAGGAGCGTGAGCCAGAACGGCGTGCGCTCCTTTACTGTTGTCTTGTCTGACTGGCTGACATGGGATGCCGTGTCTTTCCTCTCCGCATAGCGGTAGAGGGTGATGGTGTCATGCCTCAATCTTAGGATGGTGTCGGTCTTGACATGGTGTATGGTGTCATGTCGGATGTCCACCTTGGTGTTCCAGTGCTCCCTGTAGATGGTGATTGTATCGCCCCTCTCACGGATATAGACGGAATCACGGCGATAGATGGAGTCTTGCCTGACATCAACCTTGTAGATGGTGTCGGTCTTGGCGAGATATACGGTGTCTGATGCTCCCTGATGCGACATGAGCGTGTCGGTGGTGGAATGCTCCACAAAGATGGTGTCGTGCGTCTGAACGGCTTGCTTGACGGTTCTCGTGCAACCTACCAAGGCATACACGATGGTGAGTGCCAGCATGTATGCGATGATGAGGATGAGTGCTGTTTTTGTTGGTCTCATGATTGCTTGAGTTTCTTCGCCACCTCATCCCTCAGCGGCTCGATGCGGAAGGACGGGCAGGCTTTGTTTGCGAACTGGTAATGCCCGTAGATGCGGGTCACGGGGAGCTTGTAGAGCCTGCAAAGGTCAGCCAGCAGGGTGACGAGCGCAGCCTTCTGCTCCTTGGTGCGTGTGTCCTTTGGCGTTCTTCCGTCAGCCTCCACGCCCCCGACATAGGAGATGCCGACGGAGTTCTGGTTGTGCCCGGTGCAGTGCGCCCCTGTCTGATGGATGCTCCGTCCCTCATGGACTGAGCCGTCAAGGTAGATGACGTAGTGGTAGCCGATGTCCACGAACCCACGGGCGAGGTGACCCGCACGGATGTCTGCCACGGTGAAGTTCCTGCCTTCGGGTGTGGCGGTGCAATGTACTATGATTTCCGTTATTTTCCTCGCCGACTTGACGAGCTTGGTTTTCTCCACTTTTGGAAAGAGGGTCGCCCATGTGAGGTTGCCCACGATGCCGTCTGGATCGAGACCGTGCGAGGACTGCCATGCCTTGACCGCCTCCTCGGTCTGCGCTCCGAACACGCCGTCAGCCTTGATGCCGAGAGCCTGCTGGATGAGGGTCACTGAGTGCCCCTTGCTCCCTTTCTTATAAACTGCCATAATTGTTTCTGATTTTATTGATAAAATGAAAATAATTCACTACCTTTGCGTTAAGGGAAGAATCGTGAGATACATACGACACAAATTCGGAGTCCCGTGCCAGAGATGGTGCGGGATTTCTTTATTCGTGCGTGAGTTCAGTGAGCAGGTCTTTTTCCAGAAGCTCACGAATCTTCTCAGCCTTTCGTGGGTGCACTCCGTTGTCCTCCATTATCCGCTTGGCTCTTGCAGATGCCGTGTAGGCGATGGAATCTGCCGACTCGTGTGAGTGAGCACCCACAAGGAAGAGGGTGACGGACGCACCGACCACCGCTCCAAGGATTATTAGTAATATCGTTGCCATAATGCCTCCTTTCTTTTAATGGGTGGCCAGACTATTCTCCCGAACCGCCTGACCGAAAAAAACGTAGTCATGAAAAAAACTTAACTAAACTAACTAAAAACTACCAGAAAACCCCGGAGATGATGCCGCTGTCATCGCCGGGGGAACATTAAATTATTAACCTTATGCGGCCTTCCCTCGCGGGATTTACTCCATAGGTTTCTCTTCTGAGTCCTGAGTCTCCTCCGCCTTCGCAAGACGACGGTCAAAGTAGTCCTTCACCCTGCTCTCCGTGTCGCCCAGCTTCGTCCGGAAGTAGATGCTCACACCAAATATTCCACCAGCGTAGGTCAGAGCCTGCGCCATATACCATAGCACTCCCTCCGTCACATCTCCGTTAACGAAGAACGAGATGAAGGTCAGCACCACCCCGCTCAATATCATGAGCGAGGCTGTGCCGTACTGTATCCATTCCTTGCTGTTTGTAGTCATATCATCATCTTTTATCTTATCCAACAATTAGCAACCCAATGCAGTTGCGAACCTATCTGCCATCATGTAGCCATCAACCACTGAAGGATGAACACTATCATGGTGGATAATAGCACCAATATTGACATTTCCACTCCATCCAGCTGGTGGGTACATATTCCAATACCAAGCATTACACTTCAGATTGTATTTTCTTGCAACTTGCAATATCAGATATGACACCCACTCATCCCTTCTACAGGTCTTGCCTTCAGCAATTTGATAATCCAATCTATAGTCGGAATTGAGAGGGAACAATGTGGAAAGAATCAGTTCCTTATCAGGAAAGTCCCTTCTCAACATTTCCACACAACCCTTGTAGAATTGCATGAATGTAAGATTATCAGAATACTCATCAGTGTATTTGCTTGGGTCTGCAAAAGTAGATGCATCATCAACGTATGGCACGTCATTAGCCGTACCGACACCACCAGGATAAAGAGTGGCATTCCACCAAGCATCATTGGTGCCTCCGAACAATGATATGACATCAAAGTCATAGATGTCCATCCTGTGATATGCACATTTATACCATATAGACATTTTGCTGCTGTACGAAGCTGAGCGGGAATTACCCTCTTTATTGCTGGCTGCAATAGTTATGCTACCCTCCGCAGGAGCAATACTCATATCTGAATCAGATTTCCTTTCTTCCGACCTCAGTCCATACCTCCAGTTCAGCACATTCTTCCATACCCAGTTATCACCAGTTGAGATAGAGTCACCTAAGAATAAACATCTCTTATTGAAATATTTATTTCTGCCAAGCCAGTCAGATGGTCTGTAAGCTTCTTGAGTAGGAATATTGATTTGTTGTATATCATCAGTAATCACCAAGTTGGCAATCTTGACTGAGGTAACATGAGTTAATTGAGCTGCGGTCAAATTGCCTAAGTAGAACTGGATAAATCCATTCTCAAGCGGTAAATTGCTATAATAGAAAATTCTGTCAACATGAGTTACGACCCCAGGCTGGAAAGTCTGCTCATAGACACCACCACCCAATCCAGATGTGCTTCCATTCAGATAGCAATAGCTCTTGAACTTGATTGCGATGGCAGCATCCGAGTCAATCTGAATGTCAAACTCAACCCTCAGTGTCTTATACTTTCTGAAAGTATTGCTGAAATCCTTACTATACATATAGAAGAATATGCATCCTGGTCCAACACGCATCTGCTGGAGGCATTCAAGATAATGAGTCGCACCTGTATCTGCAAACACACTACCACTATCCTCCATCACTGTTGGGTATTTTAAGTGTGCATCACCCGTATATTCACCTCCTAATCCACTAATCCATTGATCGAGGCCACCCATTCGCTGAGCCCATACAGGACTTGACAAATCGAAGCAAGGATTATAGTTTTTAACCTTATGCAAGTCCACATGGCGAGGAGTTCCTAATACCTTGATATGTGTAAAAGCCTTATCACCAGCAGCAGTAAGTTCATTGATGATGAGATACTGACATCCATCAGGAACCACAAGCCTCTTGAATGAACCGTCATACTTCGGTGTCACACTTTGAGATATGTCAGCTTCATAAGCCTTGCATTGTGTGCCACTCGCATAGCTGTTGGCAAAGCCATAGACAGCGAATCCTATGTTCCAAGCAATAGGTTGATAGAAATACACCACCTGACCAGGAACCACAGCATAGACTCTTATGGCATAAGCAGACCATGTAGTACCATAGACAATACCACCACCTCTACTCAGATATGTTGATGCCACTCGCTCTACAAGTTCCAACTCATCAAAGTGATTGTAGTCCAACCCAAGGTTCATCAATTCCTTCCTCATGTCCTTCACATAAGTAAGTGCGTCAGATGTATATACAGTCAATGCCACTTTTGTTGGCATACTATAGGCAAAATACACTGCACCTTCGGGCACATCCACAATCGCCTCACCAGTAGTCACACCACTCACTCCGACAAGCTTGCTGATTGGTGTTTGAGTAAAGTCATCTGATGTATAAAAAGCAATGAGTGAGTAATTCTGTATGTTGGAAATAGATGTCCACCTTACCCTCACTTTTTTAGTATCACCAATCTCACCATAGCCGTATGTCTGCCCATTCAGTGAATACTCGACACCATTATTATTGATGTACTTGTTGTTGACCAGTGTAGTATAGGAGAGTTCCGTATCTACCACATCAACAACCTCAGCGCCAGTCTTCGGCATCAGCTTGTTCCCATTCCCGTCCTTCAGCTGCACATCCTTGACAGCACCCTTGTCCGACTCAATGTCGTAATGCACTTCCAGATTCTCAATCGCCTGTGCTATTTCCTCCAGCGCGTCTTCCTTGGATTCTCCAATCGCAGCCTGCGCGGCACTCACGGCACTTGCCTCAGCCTCCTGCAGGTCCTCAAGCGTGGTCTCAAGTTGCTGTATTGCCTCTTGGATTTCGCCTTGTGTCGCCGCGCTAACAGAATCATTTATCTCCGACTGATACTTTCCCTTGGCGTAGTCATATATCTGGTCAGTCCTCGCCAGCTTACCGTCAACCTCGGCGCAGTTCAGCTCGCCGTATACATTTACTTTTGCCATATCTTATATCTGTTTTTAAGTTGTTAACGTAATATTATGTAGTCCGGCGATGATCCGTGCATCGCTACGGTAGCATGTGTATGCGGTGCCGTCAATCGTCCTCGTGTATGTCGTCATCGGCACCTCGAAGCCTGACGAACTGAACCCTGAAGGCTGTGTGTAAGCCGTAGGAACGCACACCCATAAGTAGAAACCCCGCACAGGATTGCTCCAGCTGTAAGAACCGCCGACCGCAGTCCTGGTATATCTGTAATCCATCGCTGACAAGTCAATGTCGCCGACAGCGGAAGCCTCCAGGAACCCTGCGCAGAATGGGCTGTCGTAATAGTCTGTGTCCACTATGTCACGCAATTCACCGGAGCCAAGCAGCTGCATCGACACATTGACGAAATCGCCGTTGTTGCCGGTTATTGTGCATCTTGTCACGATGGCGGTGCCCACCTTTCCGAAGTGCAGGTCGGGGGCATAGTCGCCAGCCTCCCTGTCCTGCCTCACATCACTCACCGATGCCACCATCACCTCCACCATGGAGTTGCTCGCCACCTTGGCGATGAGGTCTGCCTCGCTGAGCTTGCTCATGAGCTTCGCCTCGGTCACCTCCCAGCCCTTTCTCTTCTTCTTGTATGTCTTCCAGGCTCCAGTGTCAGGCGATGCCACCTCCACGGTGTCCGCACTCACCTCAAGCTCACACTGCGTAGCGTATGCCAGCGTGGTGAAATCCTCGGCGTTGCTGTCGCGCCAGAAGACTATCAGATTGCGTCCTTTCAGTTTCATATCTCAATCAAAGTTAATTCGCTATTCGCGTCCCGGTAATTATGCTTAACTCCTGTGACGGAATAAACCACGCCACCGTAAGTGATGGTGTCATAAGGCAGCACATTGCCCATCCTGACCTTCAGGGTGAGTTTTCGCTGCACCTTCCCGTAATGGTTCTTCATCGATGCGAGAAGCCGCTCCTCTGGCCTCTCAGCCCCGTCGGTGTAGGTGATTTGGCTCACAGCGTTGCCGGCTGCGTCATGCAGGATGGCATAGCCGGCTGCGTTGTTGTTGTCCGATGCTATCTTCAGGCTTACCTCCCTGTCCTCGACGAAGTCCTTGTTGGCGATCGTCTGGTATCTGTTCGTCTTCTTGTCGCCGTCGCCAACAACCGTAGAGGTGTCTGCCACATAGTCAATCTTCAGCCCGTAGAGCGCGAGAGTGGCGAACACGCCGAATGTGTAACCAGAATGAGGCGGGTGCTCGTCCGTGTCCACGGTGGAGTGTACGATGTCGTTAAGGCCAGGCAGGCAGTCACCTGGTATTATCAGCTGCACTTTGCCTTCCAGGTGCTCTGTGATGGGGATCACGAAGCCGTCTGCCCCGTTGTAAGGCTGATGCAGGTACTTTGTGTTCCACACCTTCCCTGTGTCACCCTTAGAGGATTGGTAGTCGTCGGATGAGCCGATGTAGAAAGCGAAGTCATCCAATGATGACTGCCATGACGTTCCGTTGAAATACTTGTCGCCGACGCGCAGGATTACTTTCAGGCAGCATTTCCCGTTCTTGAAGGCGGGGATGGCGTAATTCCGTGTTTCCCCTCCCCAGGGAATATTCCAGTCGTTGTTGTAAAGGTTGTCAAGATGCGAATCGACATA
>Ga0326512_10000990_pt1 | contig 23219 bp, 34 predicted proteins | sample 1_2617_0518_D_FD_203652 | JGI IMG/M metagenome (GOLD analysis project Ga0326512, IMG submission 203652) | Bovine rumen microbial communities from UC Davis, California, United States - 1_2617_0518 | ecosystem: Host-associated > Mammals > Digestive system > Stomach > Rumen | place: USA...
ACATATTATGATACTATCGTTGCAGATGAAAACAGTACAGATAACAACTGGGTTTTAACTAATTGGACTGGTGGAACAGGAACAAGAACAGTAAATAGTAATCATCAGTTAGAACTTGGTACAAATAAAAGAACATATTATAATCCATTTCCAGATGAAGATTTTGTTGCAGAATTAAATGTTGAACAAGTAGGAGGAAATAATGAACAAGTGATTAGTTTTTATAATGATGCTATGGGTAGAGTAACAATAGTATTAGGTGCAACAAGTACACAGATAAGAGTATTTGACACAGGAAACAACCGTATTGAAACATTTTACAAAGACCATTTTACAACCACAACAAACCGAACAAACACTATAAGATTCATAAGAAATGGTACAAAACTACATATCGAATACTACTCCATAAATGCTGAAAAATGGGTAAGATATACAAGAAATTATGGTACAAAGTGGAGTAATGCAGGAAGATTACTTGTTGGTACAAATTCTGATTATAATAGTAACTGGAAAATCAACCAGTTTGCTATATACACAAAGAAAAAATAATGAAGGGGGTGAATAACATATGATTATCAAAAAATATGCACAAACAATCAACATAAGAAGTGGTGTAACTTGTGGAAGTACAGATTACTTGTATAAATGTTGGAGTGACCTTGCAAATCTCAAAACAGAGAATGGTGTTGCATATTGTAACAAACCAACAAACACCAACCCATTAATAGCAGGAAGAAACGGTACATACAAACAACCAGCACCCTTAGAGTTTCATGATTGGAACATGGGATTAGATCCAAGCTTAGTAATAGAAAAAGTAGTATTACACTATAAACATCAAACATTCATTAATAATGGTTATTATCCTGGTTTTGGTGGTGCAACAGTAACACTACTTGGAACAAATGCAAGCAGTAAAACAGGTATGAGTGTACCACATACATTGACAGAAGATACAATTACTTTTACTGGTGTTACAGTTAATCAACTTAATTCAAGTAATTTTGGTGTAAGGTTTGCATACCCAGCGAATAGTGAAACAACACCTGGAAGAATAGAATTAAGTGATTTTTACATTGAAGTTCATACAAAAGATGAACCAAACATTGTTGAACTAAAAAGTGTTTTCAACAAGAACCCAGTTACAAAAGGTGAAACTGTTGATATTACTTTTACTGCAAAGAAAACATCAAGTCCAGCATATAACCCAACTGTAAAAATTGACTTACCATTTGGTCTCACAAACACCACAATAAGAAGTGGTAGTGGTGCAACAATAACAAACAAAACAAGTGAAGGAATAACATATGCACATATTGATTGGAGTACAAGCCTTGGAACTGGTGTAAACACAGCAACATTAACAATAAGAGCAACAGCAAGTGAAAGCAGTAACAAATTCACATACAGCAATCCTAACAGGATAAAACTATGTAGAATGTCAGAAGAAACACTTGGACTTCTATATGATAACAGTCTTACAATTAATGATCCACTTGTAACACTTTCATCAGATTTGTATTCTAATAAAGTTGCACTTTCACCAAATACCAACAACAAGTGCAATGTAAAGATTGTTACTGCTGACCCTGAACAAACAAGTAAAACATTACATATCTTCCTAAGACAACCAGGACAAATCACAAACACCACTGCAATAAATAATTTAACAAATGTTACAAATGTTGAACTATTAACAAACAATCATTATACAATAACATTTAATGATACAGGAAACACCACACTTAACATACCATTACAAATTAAGTATGCTGATGGTGGAGAATATAGAGCTTACATGTATGTAACAAGAGGAAACGACACAGTACATACAGGAAATGTATTAGATATTAATTTTATTGTAAGAAGTTCAACACTTGGAAACCTTGGTTTCAGTAGATTACAAGTTCCTGAACGATGGACTGACAACATGGCAGATGGTATTAGGTACACTTTTGGAGTAATGGCAAAATACACACTTAGTAACAATCAGTATTCAATAACAAATTATAATAATAATCTCCGTATAGGTATTTTTAATGCAAGTAGCAGTTTTCTAGCTAATGAAACTGATTTCATAACAAATACAGTATGGAGTACAAGTATTGCAAAAAGTAGCAACAAAGAAATGACTGTTGAATTTGTATATGATAGTTCTAATCCATTATATCTTGTATATGCACAAAGTTATGAAGGAGACCCTGTTGCAAAGTATGTAACATTTAATGCTTCAACACCATACATTGTTGAAACTGATTATTTTGCAGACACAGAAGGAATAGGACTTGCACTTCAACCAGTACATGCATTACTTGGAGGAAACAGTTATGCAAGAGCAGCATTTAAACCAGCAATTCCTGAAACAAGTGCTGCTGCACTTAGTGCTTTTGCAGATGGTGGAATATTTGAACAAGATATTAGTCCATTAGGGATACAAGTCAAAATGGATTATGTAACCAACAAAACTGTAATGGTTAAATGTATACTATTTGTTAATGAACAAAAACAAGGAAGTAGAGATTTAACACTTACAAAAGGAAGTGGAACAGTAAGCTTCGGAAACAGTTATGACCTATTTGGACTAAAACCAAAAGATTTGATTGGAAAATTATACAAATGGGAATTAAGAGTAGTAGCAAGTAACCCTTACAGTAATGATGCAGTAATTGAATTAAACAATGTAAGAGCATTACTAAAATATGTGAAAAGGTCATCATGTGGATATGGATTTAGTATAGATGGAGAACACAGCAAAAACTATGGAATTATACTAAACAAGGTTACACATAACAATGGAACAAATAATGAAATCAGTAGATATAAAGTAAGTGGAACAGATCAAACAATTATCAACAGGGAAAACATTGACAGCAAAGAAATAACACTTGAAATAACACTACCAGGTTGTAACATTAAACAAAACTATTACCTTATTGATAGAATAGTTGAACTATTTACAAATGACAGAGAACTAAGAAGTAACAAACCAATACCGAAACGATTAGTATTAGATTACATTCCAGACAGAGAATTCAGATTTGTAAGAGTACATGAATTTGATGATAGTGACAGTAAAGGTGCTAATTATCATGCAAAGATAAAACTAGAAATTCCAGATGGTACAACATTTGACATACAAAAAACAAGAACTGGTCCAACTGGTGCTGCACCAAGTACAATTGCTCTTAGTCCTGAGATATATTATGTTTCACATACTGCAAGAGAAGTATTAATACATGAAGAGCAATTAAACCAATCATTAATGATTGATAGTAACTTTGTAAAGAATGGAAGTGTTATAATTATTGATACAGATAACAGAACAGTACTTTGTGATGGAATTGACATTACTGGTGAAGTAGATTTTAACAGTAACTGGTTTAAAATCAAAGGTGAATATCAATTCCATTCTGTTACCGGAACTGTTACAAGTATTGAGTACAACCTTAGGAGGTAAAAGTGCATGAGTATTGATACAGCTAATATTATTATATTATCCCCTGCTGAGGAAGTAGTAAGATGGCTTGACCCTGAGCTATGTGATATTGAAGAAGTTAATGAAAAAAATTCTTGCAGAAGAATTACATTCACTTATCCTTACGAAAATGAGGAAATAATAGAAGAAAAAGCTTTATGGTATAATCAAGGAAACAAGATATACATTCCTGCGATAAATGGAATTAACAGTTGTTTGTATGTGATTAACACTGATTATGAAATAGATTTCTGGAAGGATAATAAAGTCACAGTAACTGCTGAGGAAGTATTGGTTGAACTTAATTATGATGTGGTTAGTTTCCCTACCACATCAACAATTAACATTACAAAAAATAAGCTTGATGAATGGTTTGGTAGTTATTATGATATACTTGAACCAGATGCTCTAAAATCTAATCGTAAACAAGTTAGTCCAGAGGGTGTAATGACAAGAATGAGTTTATTAAGACTTGTTGAAGAACAAACCGAAAGAACCTTTATTACATCTTATTCTTATGAAGATGGTAAGATAAAAAGAAGTTTAAAACTAACAGATATTGATGGTGAAGACTATGAAGCAATAACAGAAGTATTAGACTTGAATTATAACTTGGAAAGTCTTGAATTTGTAAAAAGTGAAGAAAACACATATAATGCAATGGCTCCCATTCTTAATAATTCAAATGTTTTAAAGGTTTCAGAAATTGAAAGTAATAATGTTATAAGTAACCAAATTGTAGCAAAAGCCGAAAACACTACAAGTGATAAAACATATCCTGAATTACTTGATGAATGGCTTGCATACGAAGTAGCTGAAGGTCAAGAAATACCAATGATCTTACAGAAAAATGAAAATGGTGATATTGTAGAAACTGCAAGTTGGAGTGCACCTTTCACAAAACAAGCTGGTGAATTATTTATTAAGTATGAAGGGATTACACGTGCAAATTACACTGCTGTTGAAGCATACAATGAACAGAAAGCACCTTTCAAATATAAGATTGGTACTGTTACTACTAGTGAAACAATTGTTGAAGCTATTTATAATGATCTTGCCACTGCTCTATTGGGTAAGTTGCAACCAGACTTTGAATTGAAAATTGATGTAAAAGATATTCAGTTATTGTTAGGTATTAATAATCTTGGTTATTCTTTGCATGAAAAATTGTATGTGAAAGTTCCTAACTTTAATTATTATGTGCCGTGTCGTATAATTGAAACTACAAAAAATCTTCATAAACCAGGTGAAAACAAGATTAAAATAAGTACGGAAGTAGTTAGTATTAGTGAGTTGATTAATACTGAAATTATTAGTCATGATGTTATTATTAATACTAATGAAAATGATGTTAATGTTGGTGGAACACTTGTTGCAAACCAGGAAGCACTTCCAGACCAGTATGTAACACTTAGTATTAAACTTATGGAAGCTTTTGGTGAAGGTGCAACTTATTCTGAACAAGGATATACAACATTTGACCCTTATAATGAAACTTACATCTTTGGAAAGGAACAAATAATTAACCTTGAAAAAGCTTTACGAAATGATTTGTTTAATGGTTTTGAAAAAACAGAGTTCAGATTAAGAGATGTGAAAGGATTAGTATATAGTGTTCCTTGGAGATGGTGTGAAAGTATTTATTATGCTTGGATTCAATTATATGCAGATAATGAATACAAAACAGATACAGCTTATTTTGAAGATACTATTAGTGTTCATTATTATGAAGATGCTTTGAATCTTGCAAGAAATTCAAATTATGAAGCAAGTAAGAAGTATTATGTAAGTTGTTTTTATAATCAATTTTTAGGGTATGAACATGATTTTGAAGAAATAAATATACAATCACCAAATCCAGTATATCCAACCTTGTATGAAGATAATTCTGGTATTAATGAGTTATTAAGTACAATGTCGGCTATATTCTTCACCTTTACACCTCAAACAGATTTCCTCGAACCAAATTCTGAGAGTACATATAATGAAGTGTTTGCAAAATTAAGAGAACGAGGTTTTGACTGGGAAGCAGTACACCTAACAGCAGAAAACATTAAAAAAAGAGTTCTTAGTAGGAACAGTATTGCTTTTTTCGTTGTACAGGTTAATCAACTGTTATTAAGATATTTTAATAATGAGGTTTATTTTGTTAATAACACTGGTGGTGACCATGTTTCTATTCTGATTACAAACTGGTATGATGATGGTGAGGATTTATATTTACAGTATTGTACAGACCTTAAACCATTTTCAACACCACTTTATGCACAATCAAATACAGGTTTAAGTGGATGGATTCCAGCTGATTTATTAATATCTGCAAATACATTCTTTTATAATTCTGGAACAAAAAATTTTGAATCTTCCAACTTACCTGTTCAGATTGGTCTCATGATGGTTCTCACGAATACTGAAAAGAACAAGGTAGCAGCAGAAGAAGTTGTACAAATGATTGTTCAAACCAAAGAATTTGACCCTACTGTGAAAACATACAAATTCTATATTGATGACATACGGAATGCAATAATTACTAATATGAATGCAAATCGTGGAAACAACTTTGAAACAATGAGTATGAACTCCACAGTAACTGGTAATGATAAAGAAAATTATAAAGGAATTAGTATGTGGTGGCTAAGAGCTGCAAGTTATGCTTACATGCACTATTTTAGAACACATACAGAAAAGAGTAATAATATGTTACTGGATGTTGGACCAGATAGCAATGCAGAATTATATTATAAACATTTTGATACTTCAAGTAATGTTGGAACTTATGATTGGTTTAGTCCTTGTTACCCAGAAAAAAGTCAGAATAGATTAGGTTATATTTGTAGTACATTATTATTTAATCTTGGTTTCTGTTATAGTCCTTATGATTTCAGTAGTGATAAGAATTATGTTGATTTCACAGAGATTAGTAAAATAATTTTAGACAAAGCTGGAAGTTATGATGGAAAGAAATGTTTAAATGCTTTTATTGTTCCAGCTAATAGTACAAATATTAGTAAATACTTGAAAACAGTAAAATATGATAATTATATGCAAACAGTAATATTAACCTATGCAAAAAGCACAACCCTTGATGATACTGCAACAATAAATCAAACAAACTATCCTGTAATGTTATATAGTAAAGATGGAACTAATGTAAATTACATGAATATCTTAGCAAATGGGAACAGTCCAACAAATAGATATAATGTAAGTGTTGCTGCAAGTGGAAATTATAATCCTTATGGTACAACAAGTATTTCCAATATGGTTTCATGGATTAATGCTGTAAGTAGTGAACTTGCAAGTGGTGATGGAAACAATATGCTTGTTATTAGTTGGAATACTAAAACAGAGTTGGAGGCACAGTAAATGACAGTACAATATCCTAATAAACTAGATAAGAGCAGACCTATCTATTTTGCTATTGATAACATTTATGGTGGAACTGGAAGTCCAACAAGTGCCGACCTAAAAATCAAAAACAACATAGTAAACAGTCTAAAAGCACAGGGATTTACCTTCAAATATGCAGAGATGGGACCAAATCACCTTTATCAAGCAATGAAAAAATGTTACGATAATGGTGAAACAAATGCAATTATATTCAGTGTTGCAAATGGTGTAGACCCTACAAACCTCAAAGAAGTAAGTTTCACAGGTTACGATAATAGAGGTACTACCACAAGAAAACGAGGAAATGAAATGGTATTTGCTTTCATGTGGGATGCCTGCGACTTTACTAGAAGTGATGGAAGCTGTTATGAAAAAATAAAACTAAGAAATCCAAGAACAGATGTTCCAACTGGTGGATACTTCTATAATCCTAAACAGTTTTGTGATGAAAACAAGATTTGGGTAATTAATGTAAGTAGTAATCAACATCGAAATCCTGAAAGAGCTGATTACACTGGGGATAAAGTTGTAGTAGAGTTTGCAAAACTTTTCACAGATAATCCATCTGAAACTATTGTTAATTCTGGTGAAGTAACAACAGAAACACCAACAAGTTCTGGAAAAACATTAGCAACAAGAACAATAGCAGAATCATATAGTACACCTTTTTATGAAAAAGTTTATAGACTTAAAACAGATAAGCAAGGTGTGTTCAGAGTAAAACCAACCCTTCCGTATCGTGGAAGATACAAAGCAACAATGAGGTATGGTGGAGATAAAACACATAATGGAACAAGTGTAAGTGTTAATATATATGATTATGATAAAAATGCTAAAATATTTGTTGAACAATTACTTGAACAAACAATTACTGACAAGTATACAGATGGAACAGTTAATACTAGTACAACTGGAAGTGTTGGAGATACCCAACATTATAAGAAAGTAGTAACAACACAAACCTATACAAATGGAACAGTAACCAATACAAGTACAATAACAGTTGACATGGATAAAGTAGTAAAAGAAAATGAAAATCAAGTAAGTACAGATGCCGTTGTAGGTGTAGATACAACAGTTCCAGGAAGTACAATTGTAACAGGAACACAAAGTCCATTCGATAGTAAAGTTCCAGTTCTTGCAACTGGTGTTCCACAGGTTCAAGCTATGAATCATGCTGGAAAACAATTTGTAATGGTACAACAAAGAACATACACATTAACTGAAAACCAATATCGTGGAGTATTCAAAAGAGACAGTCAAAGCATGCAACTTAATAATTATAAGGTTAGTAGGTATACTGCTTTTGAAAGTGAGGATACTGAAACATGGAATGTTGTAGAAAGAACTGTTTGGAATGCAGTAGAAGAAAGTGTATATTACTATATGGTTGGTAATCAAGGACCAGCATGGCCAGAAAGAATTATTGTTGATTTTGCAAACCATACAACAAAAATAGGTGGAACTACCATTAATTGGAAAGCACCAAGTTGTATTTATCACTGGCTTTCAGATTATCAGAATTTTAGTGATAGTTGTGGAGATACAAGTGCTAGTGTTTGTTCACAAGTATTACACAACTATATTAGTGAACAAAAGTTTTCAAGAGAATATGGTCGAAGTGTTGCACCTAGTACAATTGTAAGTATGTTGAAAAGGTATAACATGGGTGGAACCCTCGTAAGTAGTAACAGAAGCACATCTCTTGAATGGCTTAAAGGTGGAAAACCTTTTGTATGGCACATGTACAAACATTATTTTGCATTTACTGATATTAGTGATGATGGTACTAAAATACTTGTTTGTAATAGTGCTTATGGTAGGAATGGAGTTCATTCTAATCATGATTGGGGATTAGAAAGTGGTTGGAGAGGTGCAACAAGTAATCAATACGGTAGTGGAGGCTATGGTCAGAGTGTTAAAGCTTACCTGAATTGGAGTATTAGTTTGGAAGAACAAAACAAACTAAATAATTTCTATGAAAGTATGGGTGGAGCATGGACCAGACCAGCAAACAAAACAAATGAAAGTTTAAGAAGACAATAAAAATGTGGTGGTGATAAGTTGTATGATAAACTAAAAGAAGAATATGAGGAAACAAACAAGCAAATACAACACCTAGAAAAAAACATGGACTTATTAAATGAAAAAGGAGTACACATATATTATAAACTGATTGAAAAAAAAGAAATACTACAAAAAAAGATGAAAAACGAATATCCAATCATAGCAGTAGATTTTGATGGAGTATTAAACAAATATAAAGGATGGGAAGGTGAAAACAAACTTTCTGTTCCACAAAGTGGAGTAAAGTATTTTCTTGAAGAACTAAACAAAGACTATTCTGTAATCATATTCACAGTAAGAGATACAGATAAAGTCAAAGAATGGCTTATAAAGTATGAACTTGATAAATATGTACTTCATGTTACCGACATGAAACCAAAAGCAGTAGCATATATTGATGACAGAGCAATAAAATACAAAGGTAACTATAGTGAAGTATTAAAAGAATTAGAACAATTTAAAACATGGTGGGAATAATGGATTGCACAAACATTAACATTAAAAAAGGTAGTACTGGAACAACAGTACAAGAATTACAAATAGCACTAAAAGACTTAGGATTTTACACTGCAAAAATAGATTCAAGTTTTGGATCATTAACAGATGCAGCAGTAAAACAATTCCAAAAAAAATACAACTTAAAAATTGATGGAATCGTTGGACCAGTAACATGTAAAAAGATAAAATCATTAACAACATCTGTTCAACCTACCAGTTCAAAAAGTTATGCTAAAAATGGTGTGTATTATAGTAGTCCTCACTGGACTAGCAAAGGTTGCAACAAATTAGGTCAATGTACAGGATATTACTGTGCTCCACATAGTATAAGACAATGTAACAGTAAACAGGATATTGATAGTTTTAGCGAAGGTACTCTTGCAGGATATGCAGGTACAACCAGAAGTGGAACAAGTCATGCAGGTATTGAAACAGCAATTGCAAAAGTAGCAAAAACAACAGGTAAGAAAATAACGGTTACCTGGAAAAATTTCAGTGATTTAGGAAATACTATTGATGAAAGATTTAAAAAGCTTGGTGAACTTATAAGCAAACAAAATACAGATGTAATACTTCATGTATTATACAGAAACCAGTACGGACATTATGAAACAATCAAACAGATTGATACTAATAAAAGAAACATGATTGTTCTTAACAGTCTTGGTAGTAAGTGTAGTAGTCCTGCTTATTGTGGTTATTTGGAAACAAGAAGTTATAATACTATGAACAGTTATCTGAAAGGTATTAGTCAGAAAAGTATTTGTATAGTTACATATGGTGAATAGTAGGGGATAATAATGGAATTAAAAGAGATACTTGAAAATATTAAAGAAACACATAACGATTTTGTATATGATGATGAATTGTTAGTAAATGTTGAAGAACTATTTGACAGAAAAGGATATGTTGAAAGATTACAAGAAATCTGTAACCAACTATTCAACAATTATGGGTTTGATGATACGATTCTGGAATTACAGATATACATTAATCAATTAAGACATGACTATGACATAACAGATCCAAGAGAAGTAATTCATATTGATAATGGAAAAGGATTTGTACAATAAATTTATTGATATTCTTTGATGTCCTATGATATTATGACAGTTTTTGTCTTAGTGGAGGAAATAAAATTAAAACTAAAAGGAGAATATCAATATTTAATTCTACAAAAAAAGTGATTAGTATATATGGATATGGATGAAATATTTTTTTTGTTAATTTCCATATTTTTCTAACACTTTTCTTATTGTATTACAAACACTATATAAAAGTATGTCAAAATATGTGTATAAACGTAAACTTTACACAATTTATATTATTAATAAACATTATCAAATTTACATTTATATAACAAGTAATACAATAGTATATAATATGATAACAAATACATTAGACGAAACATTAACAGAAATGAACATGATGCTATCATGGTCAGAACAAACATACAAACTATACAAGTTTATGTTACAAAAATATATTGATTTTAACAGGGTAAGCTTTGAGGAATTAATCCAAGAAGCAGAAACCGATGAAGAAAACATTAACAAATTAAGCAAAAGAAGAATCAAAAAAAGACTAATCAAATATCAAATATATCTACAACAACAAGACAAAACACCTAATACAATAAAAGGTTATATGTCAGCAGTAATGAAAGTATACAGATATATGGATATTGAAGTTCCAAAATTACCAACAATTAAAAACAACATAATAGAAACCTATGATGATCTTCCAACCAAAGAAGAAATCAAAAAAGCAGTACTACACAGTAGAATTAAGATGAAAGCAATCATCACATTCATTGCATCATCTGGTTTAAGACGTTCAGATGTAGCAAGTTTAACTGTTGGAGATTTCTTCAAATCAACACATGAATACCATAAAGCTAATAGTGTACTTGAAATGATAGTTCAACTTGAAAAAAGAGATGTAGTAATTCCTGAATGGCATATTACTAGTGAAAAGACTAATGTAACTCACATTACTTTTAGTAGTAATGAAAGTAGCATGTATATACTACAGATGCTTAAGGAAAGAATTCTTGTTGAATCTGTTAATCTTGTTGATTCTTTATTTAATGTTCAGAAAGAAACTATTACACGGAATTTCATAACACTTAACACTAGACTTGGTTATGGTTGGAAGCAAACACGTAGAAAGTTTCATCCACATGCACTAAGAAAATTTTTTGCAACAACATTAACAACCAATGATGTAGATTTTTTAACTACTGAATTTCTTATTGGTCATACTCTTCCAAGTGTTCAAAGTAGTTATTATTATGCAAATCCACATAAGTTGAAAAACAAGTATATGAGAATTATGAAACATTTGACTTTCACGATGGAAGTATCGTTTATTGATATTGACAGTAAAGAAAAAAGAGAGTTAAAAGAGTTAAGACAATTCAAATTAGAAAGTAGTGAAAGAATAAGAAAACTTGAAGAGGTTGTTAATAGAATGCCTGAAATATAAGGGGGAAATATTTATGGGATTATTAAGTAAAAATTCTGCAGAATCTGATTTAGCACACAGTTTAATTGAAGAAAATAAAAATACTTTACAACCATTTTTAGGTAAAAGTGGTATTTCTAATTTAGAAAAAACATTAACAGAAATTGCTGAAACTGAAGGAATAGAATCTTGTCATAGTTATATGAATTATACTTTGGGAAGAGTAAAGTATTATAGTAATAAGCAAAAGGAATACCAAATTGAAGCTAAATTGGCTGATAAAGTATATGATTCTTATATAACTGATGGGATTAGTAGAATTGAAAAAATTAATGGTAGGTTTATGGCTGCTCAAAACATGAAATTAGATATGATTATTGAACAGAATAATACTATTATTAGGTTGTTAGAACAGATTGCAAATAAATAATTTTTCTTTTCATTCATTTTTTTTTAAACTCCAATTTTTTTAGGTAAAGCTTTTTTTGTATTTATGTGTTCATTTTTTTTACATTTGCAATGTATGTCTTCAGAGTAATGGAGGGGGTAGTGATAAGTATTGCAGAGGGTTTTGATAAGAAATTTTAGTATAAATACTATTCATTACAAAAAAAGTAATTGTACAAAAAATGTACTTATTTGGGAAATTTGAAGAGAATTAAATAAATTAAATAATCAACCTTAGTGTAATTGTTAACAATAATGAAAAAAGGCACACCCACCACATATAGCATTTAACGAGTGGATGTGCCTTTAAGATAACAAATACGTAAGAATACATTAAATTCAGAAAAAAACATTATTTAAACATACAATACTAAGTTTATTATTTTCAAAATAAATGGTCTTAAACAATAGAAGTTCAGTTCCAATTTTAAAAATAAGAAAATCAGTAATGAAATATTAAATAAGTTATGTAAGAATTTTAAATGTTCTTACAAGTAATATATATTATCGTGTTACTTATTAAATATTTATTATTTTTTTTACTATTTTTTATACTTGGATCTGTCAGGACCAATTTATATTTTTGATTTTTCTTTTCATATTTTTCAAATTTTATATTAGTCATTAATTAAGGTAGTGTTATTATGAAGAAGATTAGTAAAGGTGAAAAAAGCAATATTGATGGTGTTGTTTTAACCGAAAAAGAATATAATGATTTTAAAAAATTAAAGCAGTTCATATTGGAGTTGAAGAGTTTTAAAAAGGATTATAATCAGACTTATAAAAGTTATTATTTGTAAACCTTTATATAGTATGAGTATAATATATTATATTATGTGCTAAGTAATTAGCACATAAAAGGAGGATGAGCATGAAGTTACTTGAAAAAAGTACAACCGTTAGACAAAGGTCTAGCAAACAACCTCAAGCATTAATCCTCAACATACCTGCAGCAGTCAGGGACATTATGGAATTTGAGCATGGAACATCAATAAAAATTGAGGTATGCTTAGATGAAAATAATAAGAAATTTGTTAAAATTAGCAAAGAAGATTAATGACTTAAAAGGATTAACACGTGCTACAAGTTACGGACACCGACCAAAGTTTCGTAACATGTAACACCACAAAGAGTAATAATCCTTAGTAATTACAATTAGTAATCACTAGTTACTATTTTTAACTATGATTACTAATATAAATTACTAATTTTTATTACTTTTATATCAATCCTTTTAAATCCTCTTAATCTATTTTTTAACTTCTAGGAGGATACAATGACAAAAGAAACTTATTATGATATTCCTATCGGATTGAAAATAAGTGAAGAACAAAAAAAGAAAATTGATTCATCTGGATTAAAAACAAGCGAATTTGTGAGAAATGCTATTGATTTTTTTACTGAAACTCGGTTGAATGCAACAAGTAATATTAAAATCAATGTCATTGATGAATGTATCACAGAATTAAACAATTTGAAAGAAAGTGTTAAAATTAACCAATATTCTAAATTTAACAATTCTATCAAAAATGTTAAATCGTTAAACAATTTTGAGGTAAATGTTAAACAAAATGAGGGTTTAGTATATAAAGAAAACGAACTGAATGAACCTGAAAAAAAAGTGTTAAACAATTCTGAAACTGAAAAATTTAACAATTCTGAAAAAAATGTTAAATCACTTGATTTTGAAGAATGGTTAAAAAAGGATTATACTTTAGTACAAACAATCAGTAACCTAATAAACATTCAAGGAACTATAGATTCTAAAAAAATTGTATTTTTAGCTTCTAAACATGATTTAAGTACCAAAGAATTACGAACCTTTATTGACACAAACTATGATGAATTAAGAAATATGCAAGTTAAACGTTTTTAATTACTGAGATTTAACAAAAAGTGTTAAATTGTTAAACTGAAACGCATATAGTCCGTATATATTATTATAATAATTATATTAATTATTTTATTATTATTATTATTATTAGCTAATATGATATATACAAAAAAAGATACAAAGAAAAAAAAAGATTAAAGAGGTAAGGATTATGATAACAAATCACAAAATTAAACAAACTATTGATGAAGTTGAAATATTATGCACACAAATCAATGACAAACTAAACCAAAACATAGCAGAAAATGAAAATTCTGAAGACAAAAGAACACTAAGAATCATACGTGACAAAAACATAGACACATTCCTTAAAATAAAAGAACTAAAAATGGTGGGATTAATATGAAATACATTGTAAACGACATCAGAGAACCCATCAACATTGGTAGTGTAGCAACTTATATTGGAGTATTAACAGCATTCATAGCAACAGTATACATGGTGGTAATATGAACATACAAGCAATGTTAGGTGAAATGGAGATAAGTCCTGAAGCATTATCAATATTAGATAATGTGGTAACCACTTACACACAAAAATTAACAAAAGAAGTTTTAAATGTGGAACGGTTTACCCAAAACACAAAGAAAGCAACACATATCAGTAGTGCCACTAACGTGGACCTTGTAGTAAAACATAACAATACAGATTTAATCATGGAAACAAGAGAACAATACTTTCAAGGTGGTATGAAATATGGATTTACTGAAAGCTTATGATGACCTGGAAGAAAAGTTACCTGGATTAACCAGGGTAGTTGTAGAAGGATTCAATGACTATGTTAAGAACAGTACACCAGGGGAATATTATATGCTGATTGATGAATACATTGACAGTCTCCATTACAGCATAAGAACAAAAAGAGTGTACAAAACAAAGCTAAGAAGATTTATAGAAACAATAACAGAATGAGGGTGATTAGGTATGACTGATGTAATAAAGTTATTAGATGTAGCAGACCAGGAAGTTTATACCAGTATGGTGGAACTGGAGTATGATACTATAGCAGATGGTATTCCTAAACAGGTCAAGTATAGAATTGCAGAGTTAAATGCAACCAATATTTTACTTGTTGAAACTGAGGATGAACATAGTAAACTTAAAACTGAACTGGAATTTGAACAGTTAAAACTCAGGAACAGTGAAGACTATGAGTTACGGTATAAGACTTTGAAACAAAGAGAAGAACAATCCAAAATAGCAACAAAGAATCTACATGAACCAATAAGGAAACTTGAAAGAAAACAACACATACTAAAATCCAACAAGCAAGGATTAGAATACGAACTAAAATTCCTTTTAAGTGGTGAATAATCATGACTAATGTAATAGAATTTGATAAAAGATTATACTCAGATTTGTACCATGTAATCCTAATGCTACAGGAAACAGTAGTATGTCCAGTACCACTAAAAGAAATCTTATACTACACCAAGCAAAAAGGAAAACAACATGACAGAGCCTACAAGTACAAAGACATACAAGAACACCTGGTACACATGGAAAATCAAAGATTGGTAAGAAGAACAAATGACTGTTATGAGGTGAATTAAGTATGAGTGAAGCAATTGAAAGAGTAATTATTAATCTTGAAGATGAAGTAAAAGCATTGAAAGTTGAAAATGATAAGCTCAATGAAAAAATAGATGAATACAGTAACAAGTTCAGCATATACACCAAAGAACAGGCCTGTCTACTGTTCAAGATAGAACAAGTGAAACAAGCACTAAATGACATGAACATTAAGAAAAGTGGACATAACAATTATCAAAACTACAATTACTATGAATTGGAGGACATAAACAAGCCAATCATAGATACATTACTTACCAAAGGACTTGCAAGTTTATTCACATTCAAAGATGATATAGGATATTTACAGATTATTGACAGCGAAACTGGTGCATGGATCCAGTGGAGTACTGTTATCAGAACAAGTGAACGGTGGAAAAAAAGCTTGGAAAACACCAGTAAAAAAGGTGATGTTGGGGAATATATGAAAGCTATTCAAGCTCTTCAAACATATGCTCGTAGAACATTATATCTTCAAGCATTGGAGATAGCTGAACCTAACAGTATTGAACAAGAAGGAAATAAAACATCTAAAAAGAATACACCCAAAAGCAACAAAGATAATGACACATTCATAATCCCAGAAGATACTGACATTGTAACAAAAGGAATACTTGAACAAATACAGAAAGACTTTGGAAACAACGTACCCTACACAAAAAAGACAATCCAAAACAAACTAAAAAGCATGAAAGAACACAACAAAATAGATGACACGATGTACAAAAAAGCAATACAAGTAGTGAGGTAAGAAAGTCATGTTAATCCAAAACATGACAAAACTCAAAACCTGCAAATGGTGTGGAAGAACATTCAGAGTACCAAAAACAAGGGAATTCAATGCAACCAAATATTGTTGCATCAAATGTTCCTATTATGCATACCTGGAAAAACACTTAGATGCACAGAAAGAATACCTCAAAAGATATGATGACATATTCAAAGAAGCAGACCTACCAAGCAGGTTAGGAAGTAAAGGATTAGGACAGCACCGTGAAGAAGACTTTGAAAAAGAACTACAAAAAATACGTTCTGAAATGAAAAAGATGGGATTAAGATGACATTCGTAAAGAGGAATAAAAGATTAAACGAAAAAAGAATAGAACTAACAGAATTAGACACAATACCAGAAAACAGGAAAAGAATATTCAAAATAAGCTACACAGAAAGAGGAGGAGTAATAAGATACGAAAAAATATTCCAAAGAAAAAGGTATGTGAGACAATTATTAGATGATCCAAACATTGAAAAAATCAAACTATACATAGGAGATGTAGTGTATGAACAACCAGAAGTACAATAGCAGAGCATGGGAAGTAGCTACACTAATCAAACTGGTAGCAACAGAAAACATACAAGCAATATGTGGTGTAGCAGATACACTCTGTAAACATTATGAACCTGAAGACTTAGACATGGTAGATGACCATGTTATCTATGAATGTTACTGTAAAAGAGGAGGATTAATATGAGCTTACTAAAAACATTACTAGGAAAAGACATATGGAACGGACCAGCACTAGCACATATCCAACAAGAAAACAATGAACAGTTACTAATGTTACATGAAGCTCTATTAGAAGTGTTAGGGTATGATGTGAATGATGAAGTAATCAAAACAATAGCATTAAAAAGAATGCTTGAATGTTATAATACTCTGGAAATTGTGAACATACTTAAACATTTCAAACAACTCAAACAGGGGGATAACAAATGAACAAAGAATATGTGAAACAGGAAATGGAAATGTACAAAAACCTGGTGAAGATGGAAAAAACAAGAAAAAAATTAGTTAAACATGCAAAACTAGAAGAAGCAATGAAAACTGGTGAAAGATTCCAACAAATAACAGAGGAAGACAAGAAAATAATACTACAATCATTAGACAAAATGTATGAATACTTTGGAAAAATCAGTAGCAATGCCTTATCATGTCAAGCAGAATTAGTGTACATTACCAAGGACTTCCAAAACAGTTTAAGAGAGGTTGATGATGAATCCTAAAGAAGCAGAGAAAAAAGTAGAAATATACACTTTCTACTTAACTCTCGGACTAACAGCAGTATTTGTAGTGGTAATTTTAATGTTAGTGTTACAGTTCCTGGTAAACGTGTTAGTAGCAATAAGTATGGGGGGATAAGGAAGATGTTAGTTCCAATAATAGATAATAACCTTAGAATAATAGGTACGGTAGAATTTGAAGATAACCTCACATTATCTCATGTTCCCGATTATGTTAACATGAATGGATACATGGGATTAAAAAGATTAGATGATAGTTATGAAACACATAGTGGAGAATTGTGTTTAATGTTTTATGATCCAAAAAATCCTAAGACCAGTTATGCTGAAATTGTTAGTGAACGTGAAGCATACAAGTACTGTCTTAACAGGGGTAAACTGGAGTTAGCAAGTAAATTAGAATTAAAATTTATAGATGGAGTTGAAGTAGTATGAAGTTATTAATGAACGTGATGAAAAAAGGAAGTTTGACAATATCAAAAATAGAAGGATACGAAACAGTATGGACTGCAAAATTCCTATTATGTGGTACAGAAGATAAAACAGTATATTTCCAAGAAACAACAATAACACATCCTACATATGGGTTACGATTCAAAATAGGAGATAATACACTACAACTGGATAGATGGAGTAAAGAAGTAAGAAACAGTAATATCATTGAATCAACTGGTGAATGTGAAGAAATATCAGTAGCATTAGTGAAAGATAACCTTGATTGGATTATCAGAAGTTTATGTAACAATACTAAGACTTCTGAATATAATTGTATATACGGGGGGTACAGTAAAGGTTGTTATGAATTACATTTAGAAATAGAATAATGATTATATATCCAATATTCTATTTTTTTAACCATTTTTCAGTAGATTGTTTTTGTCAAACAGTATTATAGGAAAGTATGGGGATGATACTATAACTGACTTCAAACAATGGAACAAACTAATAGGAACACTAACCTACAAACACAACACTTTCAATGTATTCAAAGATTACCTTGACATCATCATAGACCAATGGACCATACCAAACCAGGAAACACAATACAAAACACCAAACAGATACACAGAAGAAGAATATCAAATATTCATGCAACTATTTCAGGAACATTTACACATAATGCAGGAAGAACTGGAACATAAAGATTACTATGACTTCCTTGGTGAATGGTGGGAAGCTGATCAGAATCTTACAAACAAGAATACTGAACAATACTTTACACCACATGATGTTACACTCTTAATGTGTGAGTTACTGAATCTTGAAGAAATGGGTGATAAAATTGGTACTATGCATGATTGTTGTTGTGGTAGTGGAAGGTTCGCTCTTGCATATCATAAGTATAGACCACATGACTGGTTTTTCCTCGTGGATATAGATGAAGTTGCAATTAAGATGACATTGATTAACATGCTTCTTCATGGTATGCGTGGAGTGGTTTGTTGGGGTAATGCTTTAACTCGTAAGTGTTATCAGTGTTGGATTGTTAGTCCATCATTACTGGAGTATGGTGGTTTACCTTATATAGTGCCAATGGGTGAGAATATAGCTGAAGCATTATCTTATCTTCCAAGGGATAATATTACAGAAGCTCCAACAAACAGTACAGTAGAGGAAAGTAACACGGTGGATAATGATAAAAAAATAGGGGGATTAGATGCATGGTTGAACTAAAAGATTTCAAAGATGAATTATTCCAACAACTCAACATTAACAACATGGAAGAATTCAAAAACAAAATACAACAAGCAATAAACGAGGGAAACCTTGAAGAAATAATCACAAAATATGAAGAAATACCGAAAGATGAAAACATAGACTACATTCAAAGAATGTACCAATTCTATCTAGCAGACCGTGAAGAAAAAAGTCAAGATTTCACACCACCATCACTAGCAAAGCTCTGTGCAACATTAACAAGTAACAAAGGAAAAACACTTGACCTTTGTGGAGGAGTAGGAAGACTAACAATAGAACATCACAAATCCCACAATCAAGAGTACATTATCGAAGAATTAGATGATAATGTAATACCATTTCTTCTATTCAACCTAGTGTACAACAACATAACTTGCACAGTAGAACACAGAAATGTACTTACTGGAGAAAAAATTCACACTTACAAGGTACAAAGTGGGAAAAAATATTCCCACATCATCAAGAAAAAACAAGCAGTACTACTAGAAGAAAAACCAGTTAATGTAATCAGTAACCCTCCATTCAATCTTAAACAGGACAGTTGTACAATCAACGGAACAGATTTCAAAGGTTTAATGAATTATGCTTTCATCGAAAGAGCAATAACTGAGAGTAATGAAAATGCAAAAATAGCATTCATACTACCAAATGGGGTACTTACCAGTTCACAGGAAGAAAAATATCGTAAAAGATTAGTTGATGAACATTTACTCCGAGCAGTAATTAACTGTCCTGACGGAATGTTTGAAAGCACAAGTATCCCAGTATGTGTACTATACATAGACAAAAACAATACTGAAGACAAAATAACATTCATAGATGCAAGAGAACATTACGATGTCAAAGTAAGACTTCAAAAAGGGGAAGGAAGTGCCAGTCATCGTAACAGAACATACAAAAAGAACTTGGCAGTATTCACAGAACAACACATCAATGAAATGATGAATGCAATAACCAGTGGAACAAACGAGGAAGGATACTACAAAACAGTAACAAGCAAAGAAGTACAAGAAAACCAATACATACTCGGAAGTAACAGATATGTTGGATTCAAATTCAAAGAAGAAAAAACAAGACCTTATGAAGACATAATCATAGACATCAACCGTATACGAGAAGAAAAAAACACAGTAAAACTCACAATAAACAAAGTATGGCTCAAAGACATTGGAGGGGAAGACATAGTAACACTACACAAACAAGCAAACAAAGCAACAGAAGACACAAACAACTTCCTAAAATTCATGGGGTTACCATTACTGTTATCAGAAGACTGGATCTCCAGTAGTAACAGTAAAATCTTGAAATTTGAAAACAAAAACAAAGACAAATTGAGCAGTATTTTCCGAATATTGCTTCCATTATGGGAACAACACATTCACTATTTGAATGATGAAGAAATAAGATTACTTCAAGAACTCAGAGATAAATTACTTCCTCAACTGATGAGTGGGGAAATTGATGTAAGTGATTATGATGATTCCACCGAAAATCCTTCCAGTACCAAAACTGAAAATACCTAAGAGAAAAGGATATAAACCGAATAAAGTAGGTGTTTGTCATGTTCATCAACTTGCAAATGGAACATATCAAATAACTCGCAAAAATAGTCGATGGATGAGTACCACAAAAAGTCGGAGGGGTATCACAAAATATTATTACAGTAGTAAAAGTTTGGATAATGTGTTGATTGTATTAGAATACTTACTCACTCATGATTGGGAAATGCCCGAAGAATTACCCCCTCCACAGAAATGGAATGGAGGAAAACCTAGAAACCGTTCAAGGTATACTGCAATACGATATATTCAACAGTTACCCACTGGAAAATACGTGCTTCAAAGAAGAGGTGTACACTATGGAACATACAATACAATTATTGATGCAGTGAAAGAGAAACTGTTCTTGGAAAGTATTGACTGGGATTACAGTAATATGGAAACGGTAGAAAGTCTTGAATACCAAGAAAACAAAGAAAAATGGAGGAGGGCAATAAACGAATGATAGGAGAAAACCTGATAATACTCGGAAGCACCGAACTAGAAGACAAACAAAACAACACGAAAGAAGAGGAAGGAGAACAATGACTGAAACAAAATACATATTCACAGAAGAAAGCAAAAATGTAAGGAGAGTTGATAATATGAATACAAAGGAAACACCATTATATGATTTAATAAAAAACAAAATATGTGACTATGAAATCAGTCGTACAGATACAACAAGCAATAAAAAACAGTTGGGGGAATATCTTTCAGAGTATCTTGAAATTCCCACTGATGACATCCATATTATTCTCGATGAAATACAAATAGTGTCGGATTATTTTACTGATAAACAGATAAGACGAATTTTAAAAGTCTTTGAAAAAATATACAAGATAGAACCACACTATGGAGACCAAGTTCGAGTTACAATTTATTTAACTGAGGATGGAACGCCTGAGGGGTAATTATGTTTTTAGAAATTGTAATATTGATAATAGGTATTCTCATATGTGGTATATTTTTCATGTTTATATGTTCCTTGTTCCTTGATAATCTTGTTGATTCAGTTATAAATCTTAAACGGAATGGATTATTTGGTGGTGAAGAAGGAAATACAAATGAACGAAAGGAGACAAAAGAAATGAATAAAATAAGAGAAAACCTCAAAAAAAGAATCAATCACAGAAACCCATGGGATAAACATGTAACAATCCTTGAGGAAGTAGAAACAGGATATAGTGTTTTGAAGTGGAAGTATGATAATAACAAAGTAGAAGCAAGAAGCAAAGATGAGAACCTAATGTATGCATTAAGAGAGTGTATTGAAATGTACCTTGAAGAAACAGAAAAAAAGGAGTAAACAAAAAATGCACAGTTGTAAAACATGTTGGTTCAATATTACTGATTATGATGAAAGAGACAGAGCATATCATTACTGTCACTTAACAATGGAAACACTAACAGAAGACAAAGAAGAATGCAAAGATTACAAACCAAATAATAGAAAAGAATACATTGAAAGACAGTTCAAACGAATAATGGAAAACTTATCTACAGCAGAATGGATAGTAGAACATTGGCTTGAAACAATCAACGATAAAGAATATGAAGAACTGTATGCATTAATAAGTGATAGTAAAAACAGACTGGAAGGAATAAAACACTACCAAAAGGAATGAATGATAATGAAAGACAGGTATGTTCCCATCTATGATAGTGGTGATTGGATACTTGACACTAAAACAGGTGAATATTTACACCTTGAAGAAGCATGTACACTATTAAACGAAGTAACAGAAGACTGTACAAAAATGGCACAAGCATACAATGACTTCATACACATGATAAAGGAGGCAACACAACAATGATTGAATCGGACATCATAGAAATAATGAGAATATGTGACAAGAATGGAATGATGAATGAACAGACCCTCAAAGACATAATAGAAATATTTGAAAAAAACGGTATAGAAACCAACATCAGAAAAATATACAAAAACACCCATGATGGAGAGAAAATAGAAGTATACACGAATGAAAATCCACGTAAAAAGGGAAAGATACAATGAAGATTAACATTGTAATTGATTATGAATATGCTGATAAAAGGATACAAGCATTGAAAAAAACCAAAAAATTAATAGATAAAGAAATAAATGATTTCATAAAAGAATGTGAAACACCACCACCAATATGTG
>Ga0326512_10000991_pt1 | contig 23199 bp, 37 predicted proteins | sample 1_2617_0518_D_FD_203652 | JGI IMG/M metagenome (GOLD analysis project Ga0326512, IMG submission 203652) | Bovine rumen microbial communities from UC Davis, California, United States - 1_2617_0518 | ecosystem: Host-associated > Mammals > Digestive system > Stomach > Rumen | place: USA...
AAGTAAAGCTGAGCCATGTAACTTGAGCATTTGGCTCAAACAATGTAAGCATACCAGCATTATATACTGTCTTCTTAATATCAGAAACCATATTTCTAATATTGAGGAAGGAAGTGGCTTTAGTTCCACCACTATTAGCCTTCATTGTTCTATTACCCCAAATTCTATAACCATAATTAGCTATATTTGTAATACCATTCACTGATACACCAGTTTCTGGCTGGAAAGTATCTTCTGCAATAGTATTAGTTAAAGTATAATTTGTGCAAAGTCTTACAAAGTTTGGAATTTGTCCTCTTGTTACACCAGCTATTGCTTGAGTGTTTGAGGAATATCCAAGAGCCTCACCTAATGCAGTTAAATAAGCAAAAGAAGGAGGCATATGATTATTAGAAGTACCACCATAAGTATTCACGAAAGATACTTCAACCCAAGGTACAAATGCAGCAGCATATTCTGAAGTAAGAACTTTAATAGCATCATAAATACTTGAATCGCCTACTAATTTTCTAGTAGGATTATCAAGATAATCAACGATTGCTACACAATCACCACGAGATTCTGCCATAGTAATCATTTGACCTGCTAAGGTACCAGAACCACCTTCAGGAGTATATTCAACGGCAGGATATCCACCACTCGTTAAATATTTAACGGGAATTGCTAAGTCCAGTAATGGCTGTAAAGTATCCTGAGTTTTTGGTAATATTTGCCAATGTGCAGGAGTAAATTCTTCTCCTTCTGCAATTTCTACTAAGCATCTATAATAATTAGTTTCTTCTGTTTCTGAATTGGTATAAGAAACAATGTCGCCAACTGCATAAGTAGCAGAAGAACTATAATCAGTTGCAGTTGGATAAGAAATAGATTCAGTTCTAGTATCACTAAATACTAAAGTAGTTAAATAAGAATATGCAGAAGCTACAGTAATATCTGCTGTAGATACATTCATTCTTTCATATACCACTGGAATACCTTGTGCCAGCAATTCTTTCGCATAAATGAAAGAAGGATCAGCAGCACCGGCATCAAACCAAGTAGTAGTACTTAATCCTTGTGTAGCTTTCGCATCAAAGCCAGCAGGATATGTCTGAGTAGCTGCAAATGTTGGAGTTACTGTACCAAAGTATTTTGAAAAATCTGCTAATGTTGCACAGTATTTTGGTTCACCTTGCTATGCAGCACCATCTGTACTTAAATCTAAAACAGAGAAACCAGGAACAAAAACAACATCAGTAGTTTGATATGCAGCTACCGGAGTTGTATAATCTGATTCAGTTATAACTATTCTACTCATTTACTCTCTCCTAACTTGAGTTAATGATTTTCATTTTCTTTAAATTTAAAATGTTCAATTGTGAAATCGTCATCTTCAGAATTCTATATTCGTAATTCAACAGTTGAATCAATTTCAACATCACTACGATCTCTAACATCCCATAAATATGCATCATCAATATTTAATAGTAATGTCAATCTAGTAAATAATCCAGGGACCATTCTTTCTGGTATTGATGAATTATCTTCAACATTAGATGCAACTCTTACATTAGCATAATGCTCTAAATATGATTCTGTACCGTATGGGATTTCTATTTTCATAGTAGGATAATTTATAATATTAAATACAAGATTTCTTGCATATGAATCTGCTTCCTATAAATATTTAGCATAAATATCTAATTGATAATTTATTTGAATTGGAATAGCATTAAATTGAGTAGATGTACCATTATTTCGTGCTGCTATTGCACCACCATAAGTTAATGGTCTTTTATTAATATTTAATATTTCATATCCACCATTTCTTCTTAAACAAATAATTGGTAATTTTATTTTACTATCATTTGTTTCTGTTCCAATTACTTCAAATAATCTTCTTGTTTCATCAGGACCATAAATTGCTAAATTTGTTTTATTTGTCCAATATTTTAATTTATTCAATAAAGCTATATCATAAAAATATAATGCCATTCTACTTACCTCTTTGTATATTCAGAATATAAGTTCTCTAAATGAGAAACCACATAATCAAATGTATCAGTAAATATATGACAACCTGGAATTTCTAGTGTTCCATAATTTAATAATTTACATAAATCAATTAATCTTATTGATTTATTATTATATAATACATTTGGATTTATCACGATAATTATTTGGTCACTATATTTCTATACGATTAAATTCTATGCTGCCTATAATATTACAGATTGTACTGATATATCCTACTAGTAAACTTGAAAAATATTTTCATATCTCGTATAATCTAAACTTTGACTTAATAAACGAGATTTAATAATATCCAAAATATATTGAATAAATCCATTATCTCCACTATAGAAATCATATATAATTAATTCCAAGTATGATAATACTCCTCATCATTTAATACTGGAATATTACTATTATGTTCATGATTATTCTAATCAGGTACATATAAATCAAAGTATTCAGGTACTACCTCACACATTAAAGATGCTGGATAAATTATGCTATTAGTTAATCTAACTAATCTAAAATATCTACCTTTTGAATCATCTAAGCCTCCGGGTAATTTAAATAAACATCCTTGCTATATATGCTCTAGATCATATTGTACATGAATTATTGAACTATTTTCTTGTAGCTCTGCCATCCATCCAACTTTTTTCATTGTTTGCTAATCCGGATGCTATTCAAATATACAATATATATCTTGTGGACATGAATACTTAGAATCAATTTCTGCATATGTAGTCCAATTAACTCCATACTGAGTTTCTTCTTCCTGAGTTTCTGGATTTATAATTGTATTTTTTGGATATCTGTATTCAACTCGAATCCCTATTAACTTTGACATTTCAATAAACCATCTTCGATGTAATTTTATTGCTGGAGTTAATAAAAATCCATACTGTTGGGGATCAGTTGCTATTATTACATTTTCTTTATTCATTTTATGTAACAACTCTCCCTTTTCTAAATTTATCTTTTACTTTTGCGATATTTTGCTGAGACTTCTTTAAAACCATGTAATTGTCCCTAATGATCTCCACGTAAAACAAAATTTCCTATGATAATTGCTGCTTTTTCTACATCATTTATTTTTTGAATTTTTGTTAGTAAATCCTAAACTTCAATATCATTCATTTTATCTTGTGGAATAATCTCAATCAGATCATCAAGAATACCTTCAATGCTTTTATCAAAGAAGTCATATGTCTACCACCAATTTACAATAGCATTCTAAACTGAACCTTCCTCTTCAGATAGATTCTTTATCTCAATATTATCTTTATTCATATTATTTATGATCTCTTTGCTGTTCCGTAAATTCTTGTTGGCTTACCAGTAGAGTCTTTTGTTCTATAATTATAATTTAAAGATTCGGATAAAAATTTACCTTCGTTTAAATTACCTTTAAGCATAAAGGATTTATGACCTCTGGATATCTAAAGATTTTCACCAATAAATCTTAAGGCGCCTTTCTTTGTAGCATCTTTGGCTTCAAATATAAAACTAGTTGGCTTAGTTTTCTTTGATTTGAATGTAATTAAACCTTCAACTACTAATTTATTACCATCACTGGAAACCTTCTTGGTTTTATAAGAAGTTACATTCTCATAAACTTTTCTTAAATAAGATTCACCAATTTCATCAAATGATTCTTCATCGAAATCTTCTACATCGAAATCAACTTCGTCTTCCTCCGAACCTTCTTCAGCAACCTCTTCAGTATTATCTTCAATGTCTGCTTTAACTTCTGGTTCTATTGGAGCAATCATCTAATCATCAGAACTTACTTCTTTTGGCTCACTCTTTACGGTGATTTTCTAATCTTCAGTTTCGACTTCAACCTTATCAAAATCTTCAGTTACTCTTTTTCTTTTAGAATTAAAAGATTCGCTTAAAGCTACCCAAACATTTAGATTATCGCAAAGATCATAGAACTCATTTAATTGATAATCAAATTCATCTTCTGCATCTTCATCAGACGCATCAAGCATTCTGACATCTTCAACATAACTATCATATTCACCATCATCGAGTAAATCATGATCATGTAATTCATCATAACAATCAATTAATGCATATTGAACTTGCTGTAGATCTCCTTCATCAATTGCATCCCTTAGAAGAGAACCTGATTTTAAAGTGTACTACCATTGCTTTTCAGTTAGCTTCTAATTGAATGATTCATTTACGTCGCTATCTGCTCTCTTAGCAATTACTTCATAATCACCATACTAATCTTTTACTACAGAAAGTCCTGCACTTTTAATCTTGTCCATGGTATTTTTTGATATTTTATGATATTTCTTCATATCATAATCTACCCATTTCTGATACTCTGTAAGATCAACATCTTTGGATTCCTTGATCTTTCTTGACTTCTTGGACTCTGTAAGTTTCTTGATTTTTGATTTATCTCCACCTGCAGCTTTTAATGCATGTGGCCAAGTAAAATAACCAAAACCATCAACATCATAATTCCAAGGTAAATCAGGTTCATCTTTGATGGCTATGCCCTCTGAATCCTACCATCTAATCTTATAACCTAATCTATCTCTACCAAAATCATATGTTTTATAGCGTGTATCTGTTTCCTTCTTGGACTCAGTAAGATCAACTTCCTTTGATTCTGTTAAAGACTCTTCGACTTCAACTTCTTCTTTTTCCTCTTCTTCGACTTCATCATCAGAATCTTCAATTTCTTCCTTATCCTCTACATCAACGGTTATTTCATCTTCTGGTTGATATGGAGCTACTTGACCAACAATCTTAAATCCATCTGCTGTATAGCAATAAGGACATTCCTCGCCAACATTAGCAAGTTGTTCTTCCTCATCAATTACTACTTCATCAGAATGTTTATAAAGTTTTGAATGACATACTGGACAATCTAAAATTACATCTCCAACATGTGATTCTTCATTTTCTTCTTCAGCCTCTTCTACATCATCAAAATCCATACTCATGATTTCAATAACGTCTTCAGGCTAATCATTTTCAAAATCTTGCAGTTTTTCTACATCTTCTTTATTTGCAAGATTAAAATCCTCTTCTTCAAGAATTTCTAGGTTCTTGAAAGCCTCTGTTAAGTAGGATAAACTCATTTAATAATCTCCTTACCTTCAAAACATATATCAGTCAATAGGATATACTAATTGCAAATTAGCTTGTAGATATTGTTGCAATTGTGAATATTCATCTAATCCTTCTTGTAATATATTCACGTCATTTTGCCATAAAGCATTTGATTGTACATATCTACTTCTTACTCTGCCTACTGTTATTTTTGTTATTGCTAAAGCTAATTTCATTAATATATCTATCCAGTAATCTGATACTACTTCTTCAACGTCATCATATCTTGGAACATATTCAATCGTAATATTTAATGGATAATTGCTTGCAACATTAATATACAATTTATTTGATGCTTTATCATAACGAAATGCTAAATCTGTTGATGTAGTATTTCTTGTCTATAATAATGTATTCCATGCTGCATAATCATATACATAATTCTAATAATTATATAAGTTTCCTGTTCCTGATAATAACTACCATTGTGAAACATACATTGGATCCATAGCAGCTGATGGATTGCTGCTACCTTCATCGGATACAAATCCATGAGCTCTATATACTCTCGATATCGAACTAATTTTTACTGGGGTACCATTCGAATCAGTTACATTTGATAAATCAATGCATTTACTAAACGGTAATGTTAAAAGACTAGTTGAAGATAGATATCGCTGCATTTCTCTTAATGCAGAACGAATAACACGATCTATCGTATCATCATCTAATTCTATATCTAAAATCTATCCAGTAAGTTTTAATTTTATTTCATCTCTATATTCATCAAGAGTCAAAATTATCACTTACCTTTCTAAATAAATTAAGAAACTGTAATTGTTTTAGTTACAGTTTTTGTTACTTCTCCAGCTGTATAAGAAAATACTACGCTAGTATCCTGAGCAGTTAATGTAGTTTTATCATCTGGAGTAGTTGTATAAGTAGTTACAACTTCAGAGCTACCATCATCATATTTAGCAGTTACAGTTGTTCCAGTTAAATCAATTGTATCGCCTACTGAATAAGTAGTCTTGAATCCCTTTACTGAAATAGATGAAAGCACTTTACTGCTATCTCCTAAATCATTATTACCTACTAATACGTGAACAGTATCATCTTCTTTATAAAGCTGAACATCACTTACTTCTGCTGGAATTGAACTCTTTTGAAAATCAAGAATAAGTTTTCCATTCTTTTCATACATTAACATTTAGAATAGCCTCCTTATTCACTTACGCTACCAGAAATTACATTATCTCCAATTTTTGCGTAAATAGTAGTACCATCTTTCCAAACTTGAACATCAGGTGTTGCAGCTGGAATTTGAGTTGCTTGAAAAACAATGTTTAATACTTCAACATCAGCAGTATCTGCTTCGTTTCTTTTCTTGCCTTCATAAATAAACATGTATTTATTTCTCCTTTTATTTAATGGATTTTAAATTATTCCATATAAATTTAGCATTAATATATTACTATATTTTACTTTTTATTTTTTAAATTCTTCCTTTAATATAAATTAAAAGAAAATATAATTTTTATTTGTATTATTAGAACCCTGTCCAATCACTATCATCATATATGGTAGTATCATTAACATCATAATCAATTGTGGTTGGAATAAACTGTCCAATTACCTAATATGCATCTTTAATATATTTGTTTGTAGAATCCAAAGAAATTTTAAGATATTGTGTTGTTGAACTTAGATTACTTGTTGTAGATAATTGGTCGGCATAGTGAGTGGCGGTGTCGAACTATTCTAGCGCGTTGGTAAAGGATTGCATACCATCTCTGATACCACGTTTAACACTGTACGTTGGAGTTTCCAATACTATATCCATAACGCTTTTTAAATCATCTCTTAGCTTTACTAATTCTTGTCGTGTTTCAACTAATCTATTAGCTAATCCAGCCTATTTTCTTTTAGCTAATTCATCTGCATATCTTGCTACAGCAGGAATTTTCTAATAACCAGATTTATCAAAATTAGTAGATCCCCAACCTCTTTGTGCTATTTTCTCTGCGTGCTTACCCATTTCAGGATTACGTTCTACGGACCCAGCACGTGTTAATGCACGTTTCTACTAATCCTGTTCTCTAAAATTATCAGGATCGGTCATATCTAACCAGCAGAAACCTTTACAGATAGACTAATACTATTTATTATTTAAATACAGTAAAGCAATTTCTTTACCATCATCCATTGTAAATTTTTCATGAGGTGCAGAAGATCTAGCTCCGGCTAACCACAACGTCTAATCATAATTTGACTCTAACCACGATATACATAACTTATCTTTATCCTAAAATATTAGACTATTCAGTTTTGGTGGAGGACTAATTTCATTAAATTTTGCTTTTTCTAAATTTATTCCTAATTTATTTAAGATATTAATGGCACGTAAATCATCATCGTCTCTACCAATATTTCTTGAATATCTAAAAGATTTATATTCATCGCTAGACCCTTTTGGATTACGTGGCATTCTTTGACCACCATATTCACGATCACGTCTAGGAGTATTATAAAGAAAATAATTTTTTAACCAAATTGGCATAGAAGGACTAAATGCTTCATTTAAAATCTTTTCTATTTTCATTATGGATTCCTCCTAAATCTTAAATGCTGTCTATAAAAATCAAGTTCTGATTGAGGAAATCTTAATTTTGAAGCATTGTCTGACCTGAAATTAGCACCAATTAATATATCATCTGGTGTTCCTCCAAATACGTTCTAAGAAAATTCCGTAACTGAATCAGGAATAAATATTTTATGTAAATTAGAACAATTTGCAAATAATCCAGTAGGTAATTTCTTTATAGTATTTGGAAGTATTACTTTTGATACACTAGAACCAATAAATGCTCTTTCTTCAATATCAGTTATGTTATCAGGAATCCTAATTGCCGAAATACCTTCAACGTTCTAAAACATTTTAGCTGGTATTGAAGTCATATGAGGTAATACATCAATACCACATTTATTATATAAAAATTCAATTAAATCTTTTCTTTCATTAGAATCTTTACATGCTGCAAATAATCCATCATAATCATCATTTTTTAAATACTATTGATATTTGTTTACTAATTGTCTTATATCCATTTATAAACCTCTACTTAATATAGATTTATATTCTATCTATATCATAAATTTTTGTTTGAAGTCTACCTTTAAGTGCTTTAATAAGCTACTCTGATCTCGCTGCTCTGAAAACCATCCAAACTCCACCGGGTGCAGTATAAGAACCACTCAAACCAAAATGATCAAAATCGCTATCGGTTATTACTATAACATTTTCAGGTTTCTGTGCATTTAACTATTGCATTAATTCGGTACCGGCAGCAGTTCCACCTTCATCTCTTGCTGCCGCTGCATTATCATGAATATGATTTGCAAAATAATATACCTGAACTTTTAAAAGTTTTTTATCTTCAAATTCTTGAATTGATTTAAGTATATCATTTGCTAATTTAATATCATCTTCACCCCAGGACCCTGATTGATCCAAATATATTTGAATAACAGGAATCTTACCAACTGGGTCATATCTATACCCCGGACGAATTAAACCTACATTAGCATAATTGGCATTATATTTTCTCCAAGTTGCATTACGTTCAGATTTACCAAGAAGTTTACCCAAGAACTATTTTAGATCTTTTCCAAGTAATGAAATAACGTGAGCATTTCTTTCTGCTCCTTTTAGATTTCTTTCAATTTCTTTTTTCTATGCAGCTTTCTTTCTTTGTTTCTCTGCGGAAACTTTTTTCTCGCTTTCATAATTGACTTGATCTCCAATTTCATCGTTGGATAAATATCTTTTTATTCTATCAAGTCTTGCTTTACGTTCTTCTGGAGTTTCTTCTTCCTCTCCATCTTCTTCTCGTTCTTGTTCTGCTTTCTTTTCTCTTTCCGCATCTTCATCACTTAAATCATCGGAGTCACCAATCTACGGTTTTCTTTTGTTTTTATCTGACTATTCTTTTTCTTTATCCTTCTATTCTTTTGCGTCATCTAAAGAATTATTTTCATCAGATTTATTATCATTTTGGTTTTGTTTGGAATTGTCGGATCCATTACCACTTCCAGAATCGTCCGGAAGTCTCACAAGATTAGTTCCATCAAAAATATATTTAAATCCAGTATCATCATCAATATAAATATGTACATCTTTATTTGGCACGATATTTACCTACCTTCATAAATTGATTTTTCTATGGATCCCATTTATATTCAAATCCGGTACTGACATCAACATAAGATGCATTTGGATCTGGTGGAACTTTTTTCTAATCATGTTGCTGTGAATTCTAATTTTGCTATTGCTAATTATTATTATTTTGATTCTAATTATTATTTTGTTGATTCTAATTATTATTTTGATTCTATTGATTATTTGATTGATTCTAATTACTTGATTGATTATTTGAATTGGATTTATTTTGATTACTTTGCTAATTCTAATTATTATTTTGATTATCAGAATTATTTTTATCCTTATTTTTTGATCTGTCCTGAGGATATTCAGATTTAATTAAAGTATATGGATCTCCATTCTTATCTAAAAATGTTTGTAAATCTTTAAATGAACCATGATGGTATTGCGTTTCTTCTTTTAATATTTTCATATTCCGTATACCACCCCGTTCAAATCTATAAATGTAGTTTTATCTTTTAACTAACCAAGATGCACTGAATCATCTAATTTATTTTCGTCTCTTTTTCTTTGATTTACTAATTCCTAATACATATCCTCTACTGAATAATCTACCCAATCAGGATGCTGATCTTCTGTAACTAATCCCGATAATATCTAACCATTAATATTAATCTATCTTATAGTATCTTTATCTACATCAGTATATGCTAAATTTGATATTTCATAATCCGCCGCTATATTAAAATCGTCATTACTATATAATTTATTTTTTAAATCGTCTAGTACGTCTTGCATACCAGTATTTATTAATTCATCATAATCTAATTCGGAATCTCTAGCTAATTTCTATAATAATCTTTTTTCATGTTTCAAATAAGAATGAAGTATCTCATGACGAATTACTACAGAAACTTGACTTTCCTCAAGTCCTCTATTAACTACAATTCTTCCTTTTGCTGGTTCCATAAATGCAATTACATTTGGATTTTCAGTTAAATTTAAATCAAATTCATTTAATAATTTAGCATATGTGGGATAACCCTATTCAGATAAATTACGCATAATTAATTGTTTAGCAAATTTTTCTTCTCGAGTCATCGACATAATTCATAGACTCCTTAAAGATTATTTAATACTGATTGTATCTTTTTCCAATTTTCAGTTCCTGAATTTTTAAATGGATTATCTTTAAATACAGAATTTGCTTTATCATCAATATCCTAATAATTCTTTAATATTCTTTCGACCATACCTTTTTTATTAGGATTGGCAATATTATTCCATTTTCTTAATAATCCTTCTTTAGTGCCATCACATTTTCTTAAAACGTCATGTAAACCTCTTGGTGAAAGAATACCGGACTATGTTTCAGTAGCAGCTGCTATATCATCAGTATCATCAAATTCAAATTCTCTACTAGATAATAAAGTTTTTGCTAATTCAGCTCTTCCTTGATTTTTCTTATAGCTTTCTTGATCTCCATCTTGCATATTCTTTTTCATTCTGTCCTCAAAGAATGCTACGAGATAATTCATGACCTGATGCTTATCAGGTCTAACTTGAACCTTTTCAAATCTATCAAGTTCAGCAGCATCTAATGCATCGGTATTGTATACGCCATACATTGCAGGGTTGATTGCTGCAATAACCATAACTAAATTTGGGAAAAATCTAGATCCACCAGGAGCAGTTGAATCCGGTACTTTATGTTCGTTTATTAACTATGAAAGAGTGAATCTTACATTACCTGCTGCTCTATTAAATTCATCGAGGAATAATACAGTATTGGGCTAATCTAATACATTAAATTCATCGGTAGGTAAATTGGTTGCTCTTGTTTTATCAGCATTTGGAGCAAATAAGCCTCTAAGATCTCCGATATCCATAATCTTAGCATCTTTCCAAATTAAATTCATGCCATGGTTCTTGCACCACTATTTAACTCTAGCAGTTTTACCGACTCCAGCATGTCCTATTAAAAGAACTGAACCAAATTCATCTTCTCCATTAGCTTGAACTTCTTTATTCTCGGCTAATGTATCATTTAATGCTTGTTCTATGTCTCCTTCATCTGTTATTGTTATTTCATTATCCATAACAGATTGAGCTTGCTATACTGCTTGACCTAAAGTATCTTCGTTTAATACTTTTTTATTCTTGCTCATATTCACTATACCTTTGTCCTAAAATTTCTGCTTTAATTCTATCAGGTTCACGATTACAGTATGTAGCAGTTTTATTCAATGCATATTCATTAATTGTTTCTTCGGTAATGGGCTCGCTATCAGAAATATTAGCAAATTTTCTATACATTTTAATATGCTTATCTCTGTTCTTATTTGCTTCGTATTCATTGGTTCCCATCTTTTCCAGATTATTCAATTCAAAATCTTCTGCTACTTTATTCATATCATTTCCTCTTTTCTAGTTATCTTTAGTTAATGATTCTTCGAAATCTTCTTCGTCTTCATATTCATCTTCTTCTTGACGTTCATAGTCACTTAAGAAATCTCTGAACCAACGATCCCACATATCCTGAAGGGTATCATAATCTTCTTTATCTAAATCAACAATAGTCCAACCATCTCTAGCCCAACGATTTACATCTCCGCTAGATAAATCAGAAGATACCACTCCACGAATAAATTCATCAATATCATCATCGCTTACAGCATAATAAGATTCATCATATGAAGTATCCGGCTCAAATTCATAAAGAGGTAAACTAAAATAATCTTCTAACCTATTTTCATCCACATTTCTGCTATCTTCTTCATTCTTTTGAATAAATAATTCTGGATGATTATTTAAATATTCAATTAATATATATGCTGCATCTTCTAATTCAGTTGTATAATATTGATCTTCATATTGATTTTCTACTATATTAGAAAATGGTCTTTCGAGATCTTCGACTTTATCCATTAAATATACTACTGAACCACCACAAGTTTCTTTACCATATCCTGAATAGAATAAATCTCCATCGTTATAATCTCGATAAAGAACTCTCATCATAGCTCTGACCAATTCTCCAGCTACTGTATCTGCTTTGCCTTGAACAGGAACTAATTCATCAAAATATACTTGAAGTTGATCTGTTATTGACATATCAGGATCTATTTGAGAATTAATTTTTTCTAATGGATTTTGACCTTTTTCTGCTTTTCTTGCTTTTAATCTAGCTGCATAATCTTTTACATCCATTGGAGCTTCCGTAAGTTTTGATTCAGTTATATCCTCCGCAGACTTTAATACGGAAATACCAACGTCACGTAATATTGGAATTATCCGATTAAAAAATTCCTGATAATCTTTTTCAAATAAAGAATCCGAATCAATCTTGTATTCAACTTTGTAATAAGGCTTATCCAAATTACTATATTTAGTGATCCTGCGTATGTTATGATATAATTCCTCTGGAATTTTTTTGAAATCACCATCGATTAAAAATGTGCCATGATAACCTGATGCATCTCCAACAAATACAACATCACCATCACGATACTTAGGCTCTATAATATATGCTTCTGGAAGTTTTGATTCATTTAACTTTGCTGATTTACTTAATTGTTCAAATGCTTCTGAAATAATATGCTTTTGAATGCTAATCACATCCTTTTAAATTTTATTTACAATAATAATATAGCAGAAAAATCTAAGATAAAAAGTATAGAATTTTATCAAAATATTTATATTTCTACATTATAATTATATTATACAAGATATTTTAAATCAACTATTTTTATGAAATTTTTTATCAATAATCTTCGAAGTCATCGTCAGTGAAACCAAATTCATTTTCATTAGCTTCATATGGAATTCTATTTCTAACAAATTCTCTGATATATTCTTCTTCATCATCTGCTAATTTTTTCAAAACTTCCAAAGGAGTATTTGGATTTTTTGCAACAGAATAACGAACTAAATCGACAGAATCCCCTGCAAGCAAGTTCAACACTTCAGAAGGAGTGCTTGAGTTTCTTGCAACCGCTCTGCGAACATCGGGCTTCTCATTATTTGATAATTCTGATAAAATATCTGGAGAGGTGTCTGAATCGTTTGCGACTTTCAATTTATCCACGAGAGTAGTTGATTCATTTAATTTTAATTGATTAAAAGCTTCACTAATTAAGTATTTTTCCATGTAATCACCTCAATATAATATACAAGATAAAATAAATATAAAAAAAAAGAGGATAGTTAATTTTATTTAACTATCCTCTAAAATAACTTTATCTTATATTAATTATGCTACGATTTCTCCAGCTACTACCAGATCAGCATTAAGCACCTTCAGATCATAAAGTGTGCTCCATCCCTAGCTGGTTCCGCCATCAGCATATTGCAGAAGCTGAGTGGGTACAATCTTTTCATTTATTACAATTCGCTACATTGTAACGTCATTTTCATGACCTCATACTTTCATATGAGAATAGACTATATCTTCATCTATTACTAGATGTTCAGCATTTCGACTTCGCTCGAAGTCTACTTCCTTTCGGAATAGTCGTTGAACTTTATCCTTTAATGAGTTTCTTTAATAACCATTTAATTAAATCTGAATATCGTTTATCATTAAATTCTATATTATCATGTATCGAACTAGACGGATATAAAGTTATATAATTAAGAGAATTATTTCTTGCAATTTCTAATTTTTCAGGATCTCTACCACACCATGTATCGTATGTAGCAGACTCCCAAGGTTTAGTACTAATTGATAATTTTTCTGCTAAAATTCTGTCATTATCATTATTCTTATCATATGGATGTAAACCATGACTTGGATGCGCATTTAATTCAATGAATAAATCTTCCGATGGAATATAGAAGTCACATTCAAATTGATAACCAGAACTTCTAGAATATCTAATATCTCTGTAACTTCGTATTACTTCTGAATACTTTCGCTTCAAGATTTTAAATAATCTTTGTTCTTCATTTGAATTATGTGGACTATCATAAACTCCATGTTTTATTTTTGTTTCAATTCCTTTTCGTTGACATCGAGGATCTTTTCCAGGATTATCATATCCTGTTTTTTCAAAATATGTTTGTCTACCTTTTGGAATTGTTACAGAATAATCAATTTTACTAATTACCTTTTCCTTTATGGAGTCTACCTTCATTGGATGATCAACTCCATACTTATCAATATAACTTTGTTTTATTTTTTCTTTATCCTTGAATGGGTTATCAACACCATACTTTTCAATACATGTTATCTTTGATTGTTCTCGATTATTATAATTAGGATCTCCATATCGTTCTAATTTTGACTCCTTTGCTAATTGAGCACTTAATTTATGATCTTTCTTAATATCATACTCCTTTAATAAACCAATAAATAAACCATCAGTTATATTAAAAAATTGTGCACATTCGTGTTGAGAACAATTTTCATTTATATATTTTTCAATAATTTCTTCTTTTGATATTTGATTAATTAAACTTTTAATGGTTATTCTACTCATTACTTTCACCTCATAAAGGATATTAGCTGCTAGTTGTCGATTATTGATCTTTTAGGATTTAACCATGAGTCATACTATAAATTTTTTCTACTTTCGTAACCATCACGCTTATAATTACTTATTACGTTGTGGTTTTATAGTCTTTACGATTTTCTAGCAATTAACTGAATTTATTTACATACACATTACTGTATATGTGACCTATTGTACTAAGCCATATAAGGAGCGTAAACAGCTCAATTATGTTACAAATAAATCGTTTCCATTTATTCTCTCCATATCACTATGGAGTTCAGACTATATCATAACCTTTAATTGTTTTATCCTTTTAAAGGTTCCTCGCACTTCGATTTCACTTGAAATCTACTCTACTTGATTCTTATTCAAAATATTTCTTTTTGATAAGTCTTTCGATAGTCGTTGCTCTTTACTTAATAAATCTTTATCATCTTTCTTTAATTTTATTAAGTCTTAGATCATGATTGTCTTAATATTATGCCCTTAAATATTAAGATTTTCCATGAGTTCACGAGGTTTTCATAAACAATTTCTTATTTATGCCGCTAATTGTTTAACGGAACTCATCATATCGTCACCATTGACGCCAATGATATATCTACCAGCTGCCATAGCAGGAGATACATAAACTTTCAGTGCACCGAGTGTCTATTATGTTTATATAAAATCGTTACTTTTATATCTTGGAATATCCAAGCACATACTTTCATATGTGTACAGACTATATCTTCGTCTTTAATAAGACGTGACCCATTTCGATTCTACTTAGAACCTACTTCCTCTTTGGGAGGAATAGTCGTTGAACTTTTTCCTTAAATTTATTATTTTTAGGAACTTAGCTGCTGATTATCTAATCTTTAACTTTTTTAAACTCTCACATTTGACTTTTCAATCTATGTTGTAGTAGTTAAAGCTCTAAAGACTTCCCAGCAATTAGAGTCATCTATTATTCTATACATCACTGTATAGCCAGGCTATACAGAAAATTTAATATATTAATTGATAATTTAAATTATTTGCTTTAGCGATTTGAATTTTATTAACGTCTCGAATGGTCCAAGTTTCAATTGCCGCTGCATATTGTTTATTTGTTTTTGCTTTTTCTTTCCACTCATTTAATAACGTCTAATCCTCTTCATTTTCTGGATTAAAAGGATGTGGACCATGATGCCAAAATCGATTCAATTCAATAAACTTATCTTCTGATTTTATATAGAAATCACATCTAAAAGGATATCGTTTTTCATCAATATATTCTCTAATGACATCATCACTAGAATATTGTTGACATAATTCCTAATATAAATCTTCCTCAGGCTTAGAATTCTAAAACCATCCATTCTTACTTAATGATTGATAGTAACGTTCTTTCTAATCCTCAGTCCACTATTGTACTCCCTTTAATCCTTTATTCCATGGAATATGTCCTGGTTTCCAACATGAACTCGTGACTCTATTAGTTTTTCTTCCCTTCTATATTTCACTTAAATACTATCTCATTTCAGTAGTATAAACTCTACCTCTACTGGACTGAGCGCATTTCTATCTTTTTTCTTCAGTACAATAAGTTTTCTGAATACATGACTATCTTTCTTTGGACCCTACTTCAATATTTAAATAATGTAAAATTCTATTCAAATACCTTTCATGAAATCCAAAATGTTCAGCTACATCTTTACATTGATGAGTCATATAATACTATTCAAATTCTTCTTTATTTAAATTATCTGCGATTGATTTATAAATACATTTACTCATTTTTATTTTCCTCTCATGAAAATTAAAATTATAATCAAATAAGTAATCTAAAAAATGAGAGTTTTTAGAAACAGTTTGCAACCTGCTGTCCTTATTGATTACATATACTAATGTAATCAAATATTAAATTTTCTTGTTTGATTAACCTGCGAAGTATGGACCATTAACCTGTCCTGCAGGTGCAGGAGTCCAACCATTAATGAAACTTAATATTGGAATCAGGTTAGAAGCACATACCATATAATTGGGGCTGAATCTCTTAGTGCGATCATAGATTAACTGACGACCAATTTCTACGATTTCCATGAAGCCCTGGTAGTGTTCTTGTTTCGACACACCGCTTTTTCTTATGAATATATCGTTTCCATATATTCTCTTCATATTACTATGAAGTTGAGACTATATCATTTACTTATATTCTATTACCGTTTATAAGTAACCTTCCTTTTCAATTCTACTTAGAATTTACTCTACTCATTTATTCGACTAGATATTTCTTCCAGTCTATATTTTCGATAGTCGTTGCACTTTCTGAATTTATTTTATGATTTTTATTAATATGTCTTACTATACATGATTTTGTACTACTATAATTATTACATATTGGACAAACATATTTTTGTGATAATTTCTTTCTTACTTCAGGATTTTTAGATGGATTATCCTAACCATAACATTTACCCTTTCTTGATAAACTAATCTTTTTCTTTTGTTCTTCGGACATGGGAACTCCCTTATTAACGGGAGAAATACCTAAATGCTGATTAGATAACTTAACTTTTAATTCATCCGATACCTTATATAGTCTACCATAAACATATCCATCTGGTAATAAATCATTTTCAAATAATCTTACTTCTCGTATTCCATTATTTATCCATTGAAATTTTTTACCATAATTCCAATTATTAGGTCCTTTAGGACAATTTGAATAATCAATATAGGAAGATAAATCTCCACCATCTCCACCTCGTGCTAAATTATAAAAATTCGAAGATTCGACTGCATTATATTTATTTATCCAATATTGCTCTTTTTGATTTAATTCTTCAATAGAATTACATCTTTCTATTAATTCACAATTAAAATTTTCCCTTCCATATTTTTTAATTGCTTCATTCAATAATTTACCAGAACCTAAATAATCGTTATATTCAAATTTATCGGATTTATGTTTACCAATATATCTTTTTCCATTAATTAAATTAGTAGTTTGATAAATATAACCAAACATAAATTTTATCACTCCATAAATTCAGCTTAGCTCAGGATTGTCCTAATTTAGGAGATTCCCTGAATTTGAAAGGTTTTCATAATTAATAATTAATTATATTATATTACAGAATAAAAATCAACTATTAATTATGCCGCCGATTTAACGGGGAGTGTCTTACTCCACTGAAGGTCAGTCTGTGCAGCACCAGCAGTGCTATCAAGAAGCTCTACAACTTCAGTATCAATTTCATATGAAAGCTGACCAACAGCTTTCTCTGCGAGCTAATCGCCTAAATCAACATTTATATTTATTATGATTCGTTAAATCATAATGAGAAATACTTTCTCCACTTACTTTCATAAGTGATTAGACTATATCTTCAACTAAATTTAGTTGTTTACCATTTCGAGATTACTTAATCTCTACTTCCTTTCGGAATAGTCGTTGAACTTTACTTAATTAATAAATAACAACATAATTTAAATTATTTTCTTTGGCAATTTTTTGTTTTCTAACGTCTAAATCTGTCCATGTATAAATAGCACCTTGATAATATGGATGATCTGTTGCTTTTTCTTGCCACGCTTCTAAAGTACTAATATCATCGAGATTCATTGGATCAAATGGATGTTCACCATGAGTCCATGATCCGTTATATTCAATAAACAAATCTTCTGATGGAATATAAAAATCGCAAACAAATGGATATCGTTCATCTTTATACTATCTTATAACATCATCTTCTCCATATTGTTTACATAAATCAACATACATTTCATTTTCAGGATTTGATGTATTAAAAGAATGGTTTCTTTTTTTAGTTTGATATTCTTTTTCTTTATTTGGGTAATATGGTGTTCCATATCTTGCTAATGTAGTTTCTAATTTTTTCTACATTATTTCTGGACTTTGTAAACCATATTTAACACCATATCTTGACTAAAAAGTTTTTTCCTTTTTCATCTTGACTTCATCAGAACTAACTGCCTTACTAATAGCATCTCCAACACCAGGTAACTAAGAAACACTAGTGTATCCCGGATGATTTTGTAAAAATGTTTTTCTGTTCTTTTCTTTAACTTCGGCATTCTAAGAAGCATTTTCAAATCCATATTTTGCAAGATTTGTTTTTCTTGCTTTTTCAACATTATCTTTTGTTAATTCTTTTGATTGATATGTATTCTCTACACCATATCTATCAAGATTTGTCTACTTACGTTTTTCAGAATTATTATAACTAAGAGATCCATATTTATCAATCATCGTAGAATTTCTTGCTTCGCTGTTTTTTGCTACACGTGGATCTTCTTTGGTTAATCCTTTATTCCATGCAGGTTTTGTTCTTTGATAAACACCTTTCGGCATAAATTATCATCCTTATTTAATTTATTAATTAAGTCTTAGCTGCTGATTTCCTATTTACATTTACTTAGGTTTGCACCATATAAATATCTTCTAACTTTTTTCTACTTTCGTAACCATCGCATCTATAATCACTTATTCTGCTGTGGTATAAAAGCTTTAAGGAGTTCCAGCAATTAGGTAAATTTTTCAATACATATTACTATGTAAAGGACCTTGATATACGTTAGGCTACGTATAACTTTAAGCCATAATCGGTCTTTGCCTGGAATGCTGCAATTTGTGAGTAGTAAACAGCAATTCTACGTGCACGAGCAATCAGAGGAATGCTCTTCATTTCAGCTTTCAGAGTTGGCAGATCGTTCTGAGGTACAACGATATTGTCATACACGTAAGCTACCTTAGTATCAGAAGCTACATTAATCTGAGTTGTATAAGCTGCATCAGAATAGAACTTCTTATCTGCATCCTTATAGAAACCATAGATGTCTGCTGCTCCAGCCTTTACTAACTTAACATCATAATCAACATTATTGTAACGAATAGCACCATGAACAATTGGAGTCCATGCTAATGCCTGAGCACCAGTTCCTGATGCAGCTGCTTCTACTACTCTGTCAGCAGTATAGTTTGGATCAACATTTCCCAGTTTGAATGGGCTATTGAATAAGTCACCCTGAGTTGTTGCACCCTTAGTCTTTCCGGCTAAGTATTCAATCAATTTTGTTATTCTTAATATTTAATATATTACTTTGTAATTTAAATTATTTTTCTTGGCAGTCTCTAATTTTTTAACATCTCGAATAGTCCAAGTATTTATTGCTTCTTGATAAAATTTAGATGTTTTTGCTTTTTCTTGCCAATCTTTTAATTGTTTCTGACAAAATTCATCATTAGGATCATATGGACGACCTCCGTGGGTCCAATGGGCATTTAACTCTATAAATAAATCCTCATTTGGAATATAGAAGTCACAATAAAAAGGATATCTTTCTTTATCTTTATACTATCTTAATATAACGCATTTATCGTATTTTTCCAATAAAGTATTATATAAATCAATTTCAGGCTAACTTTTATTAAAAGAATTATTCTTTTTTCTCGTTAAATATTGTCTGGTTAATTTTAATTCTTTCTATTCAGCAGTTAAAGGTTTTGGACTTTTACCTCTATGTGCATCACCCATCTTATTTCTATGCTCCTCTGTAAAAGTCTTACCAGTATTAGTTCCAAGGGTTCCATATCTCTAAAGCATTGTTTGCTTTCTCTTCGTTATATTATTATAAACTCTTGGATCTGATAAATCCTTACCTTTATTCCAAACAACTAATTCTCCTGAATCATATTTACTTTTTAAAGTTTTTGAAATCTATTCTTTCTATTCTTCAGTTCTAACTAATCCATTAAAATTTTTAGATTTTCCTTTATTTGACTTTGAATTAGATTTTCTATGCTTATCAGATGGTCCTAAACTCCACCCATTATTCAAATATTGGTCTAATTCATTTTCATAAACTCTTTTTTCCTAATCTTGATAATGAATAACTTTTCTTCCTAATTGAGATGTTGAACATTTTTCCTCTTTTGTCATAATAAATAAATCCTCCATAAAGAATTAATAATAATAAAATATTTATATGTAAGTTATGGCTTACATTAATTACTAATATATCAAATATTAAACTCAATATGTCACCATATTGTTCAGACTATATCATCATCTTATATTCTGTTACCGTTTATAAGATGCCTCGCACTTCCATTATTTATTATAATGTACTCTACTCATTTAATCAACTAAATATTTCTTTTAGTTTACATTTTCGATAGTCGTTGAACCTTTTAAAATTACTTATACAAGAAACGACAAAAAATGTATTTTCATTTTAACTTGGCTGCTGATTGTCTTAAAATAAGATTTTCCAGCAATTCACGAGGTATTTTATCATATATATCACTATATACGCATACTGAATATTTCAATATGTTACGTAGCCAGACATCGAAGTCATTGGGTGTACAATTACTAAATCGTTAGCAATAAGATTGGGTAAAGCCACAGTCGTAAGATTTAATGTGAACTTTTTCACGGTGTTACTCTTGATATTTCTATCAAACTCTATATATCACTATATAGGTCGGACTATCTTATATTCTTATATTGTTTTATCCTCTATAAGAACCCAAGCGCTTCGAGATCTTTAAGATCTCTACTCTACTAACTTATCATCTATAATTTTTCTTTATAGAATCTGTTTTCGATAGTCTCTGAACTTTCATAAATTATATTATATAAAAATGACAAAAAATATAATTTATATTTATGCTTAGCTGCTGATTGTCTTATTTTATTAAGATATTCCAGCAATTCACTTGGTTTTTCATTATACATCACTGTATAAAGCTACTAAATTTAATAGAGTCCCATATCACTACGCTGTGTTCCACTTGAAGCGTCAAATGCTTCAGTCAGGAATTTATTTGTATTATTTAATACAGTTGCTAAAGTTAATTTCTTATTTGAATCAAGCTTGCTGCCTTCATGAGCCTTTGAATAAACTGACTCTGCAACAGCGATTCTATTTTTATATTGTTCTAATAAAGTTGCCATTTTTAATTTCCTTTCGATTAATTGATGCCTGCTAAACTCAAGAGTTGTTCATCAACTTCATCTACATCTTCATACATTTTATTCTTGGGTAAAATAGATTCATTTTTAGATGCTCTAGTTGATACCCTTGAGCTTTCAGTAATCTATTTTGATATTGTATTTGAACTAAATGGTAAATTATTTATATTTATTTTATATTGTCTTAAATTTTCACAAATATTATCAATATCAGTAAATGTATAAGTTTCACTTAATCTATTTTTAATTTCATTAGCAGATATTCCTAAAGATACTGCTTTTGATTCTATATATTTATCTACTGACTTTAAAGCTATTTTCTAATACTTTTCTGCTATTGATTTATATTTTTCCACTTTACCACTTAATTCTTTTACTTTTATCTAAGAGTCTTTTAATTTAGATTCATACTCTTCAGATAATTTCTACTTATCATTTTCATTAGAATCTTTTAATGTGGAAATTTGTTCCATTAGTTCTGTTACTTTACTATTTAACTATGTAATTGATTTACTAGAACTACTATTTATTTTTTCTAAAGATTCATTTAATGTTTTATTTTGATTAGTAGATTGAGATAATTTTTGCTTTAGATCTTTACATATAGCATTTTGATTTTGAATTTGCTAATTTGATTCTTTTAATTGTTCTTGTAACTTCTGAATTTTATTTTCAGCTATTTTTAATCTATTAGCACTTTCTTTTAATCTTACTATTGCTTTTTGATATTTTTCTATCTCTTCTTGATAAGTTGTTTCTTTAGTATAACTAACTGATAACTTCTCTTGAAGTTCAGAAACATTATCTAAAAGTCTTTGCTATGTTTGTAAAGATTCTTGAAGTTGAGTTAATAGCTCATTATCTGCTTCGTTATTATCGACTGCAAGGCTACTCTCTTCTTCTATATTATTAACAGGAGTTTCCTCCTGAGAATAGCTATCTATGTTTAATAACTATAATGATTCTTTCATTACTTTCTTATCGTCATCGGAAGAAGCATTTATAAGTTTATCAAGAGATTCTTTAAGTGTTGATTTTGTTTCAAGGCTTTCATGAACATAAGCCATTCTAGCCGTTTGAACTGAGGGCGTGATGACAGCGTCCCAACATTCACAAACATATGTATCAGGATCTACTTCATCTTCACCATCGAAACCAGTAATTAGATCTCCTTCGCCTCTGCTTGATACTCCAATATTACAACCATAATCGCATAAACATTTTAATATTCTACCATTTGGTGTATCTAATATATCAAATATTCCATGAAGTTTTCCATCTTTACCTTTCTTTGGAACTTCTGCTAGACATAAAGCAATCTTCTCCATATCTACTTCTGTTCTGTCGGCAGGATGACCTAATTCTCCAAAGCAACATCTATTCTTAATTTTCTCCTGCATTATGGGATCCGAAAAGACAGTCTGCCACAATTTTTCGGAATAACGCCTTCCATTTCTAGTAGGCTATTCAAAATCAGCGATTATACCAGTTAATCTTCCTAATA
>Ga0326512_10000993_pt1 | contig 23174 bp, 19 predicted proteins | sample 1_2617_0518_D_FD_203652 | JGI IMG/M metagenome (GOLD analysis project Ga0326512, IMG submission 203652) | Bovine rumen microbial communities from UC Davis, California, United States - 1_2617_0518 | ecosystem: Host-associated > Mammals > Digestive system > Stomach > Rumen | place: USA...
TTATATCAGGCACAACAGGTTGGTGTTTTACAGCAAGAAGTCAAAGTATGACAACCTATATACCTACATTATTTAGATTATATAAAGATAGTCAAAACTATTTAAATGGTATAAAAAATGACGGCTCCAGTATTCACGCTGGAATATATATAGATTATAAATTTCCTAAGGATATTAATAACGATGATTTTTGGTTTTCCAATACGTGGTTGTCCAATATAAGTTTTATAAATGTTTATGAAATAGAAAGTCATAATTCCAGTTATCCAAGCAGTACAGATGGTTTAACAGCGTATTTAAATATTCGTAATAAATCAATACTATCTGTCGATCAAATATATGACTTAGATAATAATGGTGATTACATAAACCTTAGAAGTGTTATAGAATCTTATGTCACAACTAACAGTACAGCCATCTATGATTACGTGAATGCCTATGTATTACAACCTGAATTTAGTTTTGTAACTGCTACACCTACACCTCGTAATGATACAATTAATACAAAAGATTTAATATATGAGAACGTAGCTATAGAAGGTCTGGAGAATAGTATTAATCAATTACAAACACAGACAAATAATCTTACTCCTAAGTATATAAATAATGAAGTAGAAATAACAAATAATTCTGCTACCCTTATATTATATAATAACAAATATTTTGATCTAAGTAATACTGTATTAGCGGAATTAAATATTACTTGTCAAACAAACTTTAATACCACTAACACTAATTATTATTCATATGGTATAGATACTGTTAATAGTAAGACATTAAAAACAACGATACAAGCTACAATGGGTCGTACTTTACAAATTAATTTAAATAACAGTGCCTATAAGGTAGTTAAAAAGGAAGGACAATTAAACAATTACATCCCGATAGAGTGGACAAGTAATTATCCAATAGTGAATTGTAATTTTAGAATAAATAATAATATTACAGTAGACAAAATTAAATACAGTACTACAGATAATTATATTATTGTCAATAATATTTCTAATAATACAGAATCCAAAGTGTTAATAGACATTACAATTACGTATGATGAAGATACCGAAACAGCTAATGCTTACTGTAATATACAACATATTAATGATTCTAACTTATTAACTATTCAAGATATTAGTAAGTTACTTATAGATAACTACTCCTTAGATAGATTAACATGGTCACAGGTTTCCACTTTAACTAAATTGGGTATTGCAAAAAAATTATGGAAATTAGGGGACACTAAAACATTTAAACTTTACTACACAAACACTTCCACTTCTCAGCAAGAAAGTGTGGATGTAGAAGCTACAATAATTGGATTTGACCAAGACGGAATTAACACAATTACATGGATAACTACTCAAGGTCTTAATGACTATGGAGACTATTTAACTGTATTGTTTAATCCTAATATGGGTACAACAGCTAACGATGGCTATAATTATAACAGCGAATATTCAGGTTCTTCTGTATGGCAATGGTTAAATGGTTCTGCTAACAGTATATGTCAATCAGTAGATAGTGAATTTAAATCCGTTATTTTACCAGTAACTAAGATTTCTAGACCTTTATATGTTGTAAAAGAGGATGATGCCGAACCCAATACGTACCATAAGTATGGTTATGATGAAACCAGTCAAACAAGTTGTGGATACTATAAACATCATAGTGTCATATTTGCTTCCAAACTATCTTATAACAATGATTACATTGTTCCAGATGTTATGTATAGCAAATATCGTAATTACGGTTCTACAGGTGCTAATATGGGAGGAGATCCGTTCTGGTTACCTTCTTTATACGAATTAGGATTTACTTCTATGGATATTAATACAACCACAGGTAGTTATATAGACCCTCCTGAAGCATTTGCTTACGAAGCTGCTACTCAACCTGTTTCAAACAGTAAACCTGATGTATATGCTAAAAAATATGGTAGTATTAGGGTAACTCCTTACGGTGCAAACATTAATGATGATATTATGGATATTCCAGAATTTACATACGATTACTTCAAACAAGACGTGTCTATGCAAAATATTTTCCCAAATTATTATATCCTATGTAGAAGTTATTTTTCTGTATCCAGTGAAGATATCACAGATACTTCCATTATTTTTGATACCGAGAATTTATCCGATCTATATAATAAATATGCTACTGCAAATAGGGTATGTAATGTAGTATCCATAACAGGAGATGAAGGAAATATTCATTTAAAGCCCTTAGATAGATATACTGTATTTAATATGGACAGAGATAATATTATACCAGCATTCTGTTTTGTTACACACTAATTTAACTAACTCCAAAATAATAAAAAAAAATCCTTACCTTAAAATGGTAAGGATTTTTTAATTTTTAATTCACTGTAAAAAGAAAAACCCTGTGTATTTTTTAACTAATGTTTAAATAAATAAATGAATTCTAAGTTAAAACCGTGTATAAAAATTATACAGGGTTTTAATTGTATTCTGTTATATTAGATTCAAAACCGTGTGTATTTTTTATACAGGGTTTTTCTACATTACCAACTGATATAGCACAAACCGTGTGTATTTTTTATACACGGTTTTACTGTTAGTTTAATAAATTAACAAGAGAAAAACAACGTAAAATAGGCAAATTAACAAACCGTGTGTATTTTTTATACACGGTTTTTAGCAAAAACTGTCCGATTTTTCGACTATATATATTAATATAATTATTATTAATATATTACTTAATACTTAATAGTATTATAATATAGTTATATAATATTTATTTAATAATAAATATATAAGTAAAAATTAATTATGTTAATTAATGTCATTTTGTAATTTTGTATTCTATAAATTTTTATTTTTTAACTTTAAAAATCACTTGACTTTTGCAACAATATGTTGTATAATATTTATAGTAAGAAAAACAAATAAAGAAAACTTATTTTTAGGAGGAATTTATTTATGAGAACAACTACATGGAATTCAATTGGTACAGATGTAAAGACAACTGATATTCAGACAGCATTGGAAAGAGCTAACCTTAATTACGAAGTAATTACGCAGCCTATTTATACAGAAGTAGGAGATAACAAGATACTGGTACCAGGTAAAGTATGTACGATGAGAAAAGATACTAATGAAGTATTAGGAGTTGTATCTCCTAAATACCAGGTATGTCAGAACGAGGAAGCATTTGATTTTGTAAATAATGTAGATAATGTTGAATTTGTTAAAGCTGGACAGACAAAGAACGGACTTGTATATGTTATAGGAAAACTTCCAGAAATGACAGTACTTGGAGATACTTTTACACCTTACCTTATTTTCCAGAACGGACATAATGGAATGTATACAGTTAAGACAACTATTTGCCCACTGCGTATAGTTTGCCAGAACCAGTTTAATTATACCTTTAAGGCTTCCCCTAATACAATTTCAATACATCATAGTTCACAGTTTAGTGGAAAGATAAAAGAAGCAGAAAGACTTATTGCTTCCACAGCAGAGTATATGACAAACTTTAATAATACAGCAGAAGAACTTGCCAGACTTAACCTTGGAGACAAAAATAAGATACAGGATATTATAAATGCTTTCTTTACTGTAGCTAACCCAGATGATGAAAAGCAGGTTATAAAAACAGAGGAAAAAAGAATAGAACTTATGAACGCTTATGAAGCTGAGGACAACATAAACTTCCGAGGCACAGCTTGGGGACTTATTAACGGGTTCAGTGATTATATTACACATAAGGAACAGAAGAACACAAAGAACAAGGAAGAAAGCAAGTTCATGACTGTAACATTTGACCCAAAGCTGTTTATGCAGTTTGTTAACCATGTAAAACAGTACGCTTAAGAGTTAATGGGTAACTTTGGTTACCCATTATTTATATATACTAAATTGTTAACTTTTACAAAATAATATTAAAAACTTTGTTAAAAATAACAATTGACATTAGCTAATATATCTGTTATAATTAATACAACATAAAAAAATATTAAAATTTTATATGTTGTATTAATTATTTTTACAAATGGGGGATATTTATGAAAACTAAAGATGTTTTACGTATATTAGGAATTACAAGACCCACACTTACTAAATATGTTAAAAATGGTACTATTGGTATTACTGAATTACCTAATGGTAGATATGATTATAATGAACAAGATGTTTATAAATTTTTAAATAAAGATTGTAGTCGTAAAACTGTTATTTATGCAAGAGTTTCTACTAATAAACAAAAGAAAGATTTACAAACTCAAATTGATATGTTAAAACAATTTTGTTTTAGCAATGGATATACTATTAACGGTATTTATTCCGATATTGCAAGTGGTATATCTTTTGAAAATCGAAAAGATTTTTTTAGTCTTTTAGATGACATTATTGCCGGCAAGGTAGAAAGAGTAATTATTAGTTATAAGGATAGATTATCAAGAGTTGGATTTGAACTATTTAAACATTTATTCTTAAGATTTAACACTCGAATAATAGTAATGTCCGAGGTTGGTAATAGCAAATTAGATTCAGAAGAAATATTTGAAGAAATTATTAGTTTGTTACATTGTTATTCTATGAAACTTTATTCTAAACGTAATCAGGCTAAACTAAAAGAAATTATTACTAATACAGGTGATAATAATGAGCAAGAAAAATAAAGATGAAAATTATTATATTATTGAATTGCCATTAGCTACAGAAAGATATCAAGAAGATATCATAAATACAAGATTAGAGTGCGGCAGAAAAATTTATAATGCCTTATTAAATGTTGTTCTTAAACGCTATAATGAAATGAAGAAAACAAAGGTGTATCGTAATCTATATAAAGATTTAACTGGAGATAGTACAAATGATAAAGTTGTTTGGAAACAAATTGAACAAATGCGTAAAGATTATAAATTAACAGAAAATGATTTTAAAAATGATATACAGCCTATGTACAAACATTTTAAAAAGCATTTAAATTCTCGCATATGTCAAGAAATTGCTATTAATGTTTGGAAAGCTATTTCTTCTTTATTCTATAAAGGAGGTAAATCAGTTCATTTTAAGAGGTTTGGAACATTTAATACATTAAGTACAAATAGTACCGATACAGGAATATTATTTAATGGTATTGATACTATTAACTGGACCAAACTAACGTTAAAAATTAAATTTCCAACATCCCCTAAATCTAAAGCATATATAGAACAAAACTTATTTCCTAACTTAAACAGATTAAAATTTTGTAAAATAGTTCGTAAAGAAATACGTGGAAAATATAAATATTATGTTCAATTATTGTTTCAAGGCGAATCTGTTAAAAGTCGATACCCTTTAGGTAGTAGTAGAGTAGGAATTGATATTGGAACATCTACTATTGCTATTGTATCTGATAATAATGTATGTTTATGTGAATTAGCAGAGAATGTACTGCAATTAGAAAAAGAAAAGAAACAAATACAACGTAAAATGGATAGAAGTAGACGTGCTAATAATCCTAATAAATATAATGAAAATGGAACATTTAGACAAGGAGATAAAACACCGTGGAATAATTCAAAACATTATCAGGTACTACAAAAACAATATAAAGAGATTTGTAGAAAACAAGTTGTTATGCGTAGATTACAACATGGAGCTTTAAGTAATTATATGTTATCTTTAGGAAATGAATTCTATGTTGAAGAAATGAATTTTGCAGGACTGGCCAAACGAAGTAAAAAACCTACTGAATATAAAAAAGATGGAAAATGTAAAAGAAAGAAAAGATTTGGAAAATCTATAGGTAACAGAGCACCCTCTTTATTATTAACATTACTTAATAATAAATTAAAATATTTTCATAAAATATTGCACAAAATAAATACTCAAAAATGTAAGGCGAGTCAATTTAATCATATAACACAAACCTATACTAAAAAATCATTATCACAACGATGGAATTATATTAATAATATTCCAGTTCAACGTGATTTATATTCAGCATTTTTAATTAGTAATGTAAATGAATCATTAGATGGTTTTAATATCGACTTATGTAATAGTAAGTATAATAATTTTTTAAACTTACACAATTTAAAAATACAAGAATTAAGACAACAAAAATTATTAACAAATAAAAAATTTCTATCTTGTATGGGAATTTAATTATTAAATAATAAGTTTATTAGATACTTTAATCTAATCACGTTTTGTACGAGCGTAGACAGTTGATAATAGTGAAGATTTTACATCTTTATTTTAACTGTAGAAGGTTTACAGAAATAAGTTGAGTTTTTATAGCTTTCGAGCTATAAGAGAAAGTTACGTATGTAAACACGATATTTATTAAAATTTTTAATATTAGTATTAACTTTTTAATAAATATTAGTACAATATATTGAATTGTTAAAACAATTTAAAATTTACACAAATACTTGACATCCTGTAAAATATGTTGTATAATATACTTAATAAGAATAAAAGAAAGGAGTATTTTGTTTGATAAACATTGCGGTTAAAAAAGGTATACATTACGATGATGTATCTGCTTTTATTACATTTTCATATAGTTTAACATATGTTAATTTAATGAGAGCTCAACCTAAACGTTATTGGCATAGTAATATTAAAGCTTGGGAAGTACCTTATGAAAATTTATCTTTAGTTATTGATAAATTAACAGAAAACGATTATGAAATAAAAATAGATAAATCTGTTAAAGATATAATTAATGCAAAGACAGAAATCACTATTCCGGAAAATTATAAATTTAAAACAACTCCATATCAACATCAAATTGAAGGTGTTATATATGGATTAAATCATAATAAGTTTTTGCTTGGAGATGAACAAGGTTGTATTGATGGAGATATGCAAATATATTACAACCTGAACGGAAATAGTCAGAGTACCAACGGACCTGTTTTTACATTATCCAAATTATATAATTTGTGGAAAAGATTAACTCCTTCAGACATATTAAGAGTTCATTCCTTCAATGGCAGAGTTTTCCAATTAAATACAGTTAAAAAAGTAGTTAATTCCGGTTTCAAACCTGTGTTTAAATTAATATTAGCAAATGGTTTATTTGTAAATGCTACAGAGGATCACGAGATACTAACAACAAATAGAGGTTTTGTACCCCTAAAGGAATTAATAGTAGACGAAGATAATATTGTTTGTTATCAAACATCTTCTAAAGTTGTAGGTAAAGAGTATGTAGGTATTAAAGAAACATTTGATATAATAATGGAAGAGCCATATCGTAATTTTGTAGTTAACAATATTACTGTTCACAACTGCGGAAAAAGCAAACAAATGATAGATTTAGCCTGCATTAAAAAACAAATGTATGGTTACAAGCATTGTTTAATAATAGCCTGCGTAAACGGTTTGAAATATAACTGGAAAGAAGAAATAAGTGTACATAGTAATGAATCCGGGTATATTTTAGGTACCCGCATAAATAAAAAAGGAAAAGCCTACATTGGAAGTAATAAGGAACGATTGGAAGATTTAAAGAATATTGATAATATTAAAGATTATTTTATTATTACAAATATAGAGACATTACGATATACAGATACACAGCAGCAGGAATGTAAAACAAAAAATAAAAATGGTACTAAGCGTTATAAGAAGGTAACTACATTTCCTATAGTCGAAGAGCTTCAAAAACTAATGTTAAATAAAAAAATATCCATGATTGTTGCAGATGAAGTGCACAGATGTTTAGAATCTGGAACTTTAGTATTAACAGATAAAGGGTTAATACCTATATTAGAAATAGTCACACATAAATGTTATAAAGTTGCTACGAAGACAGCATCCGGTGATATTAAGTATGTAACACCTACAAATTATTTTCTTAATCCTAAACCGGAGAAAATGATTGTAGTACAAATCACTCATGCATATGACAATGAATTTTTTGGAATTGTTACTAAAACAGACCAAGTAATTTGTACACCAAATCATAAGTTTTTAATGTACGATGGAACATATAAGGAAATAAAGGATATTGAATTAGGTGAACCCTTATTTAATGGATTTGTTAATAATAAGATAGAATTACCATCCGAACAATGTACACGAACAGATTATGTGTATGACTTAGAAATTCCTGAAACTCATAATTATATTATTCATGATAATATTGTCGTACATAATTGTAAAGATAGTACATCACTTCAAGGACGAGCCTTATTATCCTTAAAAACAGAAAGTGTAATTGCCTTAACGGGTACTCCTTTAATGAATAATGCAGTGGATTTATATACTCCTTTAAAGTTTATTGGAGCAGAGGATCATAGTTTATTTGCATTTAAAAATCATTATTGTGTTATGGGAGGATTTGGTGGACATCAAGTAGTAGGTTATAAAAATTTGCCCGAATTACAAGCTGTATTAGATAAATGTATGTTAAGACGTTTAAAGAAAGATGTGTTAGACTTACCTGAAAAAATATATTTTAATGATTTTGTGGATATGACAACATCTCAAACAAAAATATATAATTCCATATTAGAAGATCTACGTCAGAACATAGATAAAGTTAAATTATCTCCCAATCCTTTAACAATGCTTATTCGGTTAAGGCAAGCAACAGGGGAACCTTCCATGCTAAGTTCTGAAGCTAAGGGAAATCCTAAATTTGATAGAATGTTGGAATTAGTGGAAGATATAGTAGCAGAAGGTAAGAAGTGTATTGTATTTAGCAATTGGACAGCTGTATTAAATCCGGCATATGAACTTTTAGTTCAAAAAGGTTATCAACCTGCTTTATATACAGGAGATAATAAGGATACTCGAGAGGATGATAAACTAAGGTTTAAGACAGATAAAAATTGTAAGGTTATATGTGGTACTATAGGTGCTATGGGTACAGGTTTAACATTAACAGAAGCCACTACTATTATTTTTCTAGATGAACCTTGGTCCAGAGCAATTAAGGATCAGGCGGAGGATCGTGCACATAGAATAGGTACTACCGAAAACCTAAATATTATTACTATTATGTGTAAAGATACAATAGATGAAAAAATACACAATATTGTATATCGTAAAGGTAAAATGAGTGATATTATAGTAGATAAAGAAGAAGATTTGTTTAAAAATCCTAATGTTATTAATTATTTATTGTCATAAAAATAAAATAGAATAGAAAGTGAGGAAATAAATATGACAAACACAGAAAAGACAAACCTATTAACCGCTTCCAAGGTATGTAATAAGCTTGATATTAGTTCACGAACATTAGATAATTGGTATAAATTTTATAATAATAGTGAACTGGAAAAGCCTGATAATATGCCAGTTCTTCCTGAATATGAACAGACAACCCCAAGAGCTCCTCGATATTGGAAGCCAGAAGATATTAAACAGTTAAAAAAGTTTAAAGAATGGGTTCCAAAGGGAAGACACGGTGTAATGGGTAGAATTAATGAAATGTATTGGCCTAAAAGTAAGCGTAAGTCCGAAACAGATTAATTTTATAATAAACGTAAGGAGATTACAACAATGAGTACAAAAATAGAAACAACTGTTCTTACCGAAGACATTAAAACTCAGTTAAATGAGTTGTGTGACGAATATTATGATTGTAATCAGGCCTATAAGGTAGCTGAAACTAATAAAAAAATGTATACAGACGCAATTAAGCAAGTTTTTAAAGAACAAAATATTAGTACATATACAACAGAAACAGGTGTTAAAGCTTCTGTTACTACAACTAATAAACCTTCCTATTGTGAAGACCAATTAATTGCGTTTCTTAAAGAGTTAGATATTCCAGATGTTGTTAAAACTAAGGAGTATATAGATATGGAAGCTTTAGAAAATGCCATTTATCACGGACAGGTAGATGCTTCCAGACTGGCTCCGTTTAAGGAAGATCATTTTATTAGTACACTTAGAATCACTAAACCAAAAAGACTTGTAGAAAGTAACTAATTTTTTATATAATTTGTTGTGGTAACTTTGTATAATTTGTGTATTGATTTTTATATTGATATGTAATATAATAATAAATGTAGAAACCGTCATTTTTACAATCAATAAAATATAGATAATAGTAGTAGTGACTATTAGTCATTGCTTTATTATAAAAAAATGCTACACATAGAAGGATGACGGACTACTATGTGCAGCATTTTTATTTTATGTATAAATAACTTAAATATTTTACATAAATAATAAAATATTTTACGTTTTAAAATATTGTGAAATGTTGTATAATATTAGCGAATTTTTGCTACTGTAAATAGTACATCCAAATTTTTCTGAAAGGAAGTTATAATTTATGACTCAAACAAAAACTAAAAAGTCTCTAAAAAGTAATCACATTGAAGATTATTACATTCAACCTACAGCATATTTTTCCTACGATAATAAAATAAATCCATATCCATTAATAGATTTTAATAGATATTATAGAGATTATGGATATAAATACGATACAAGTATGGATCAAGAGGTATGGAATAATTTCTTATTTGCTCCTGCCAATCCAGCGGAAGAATGGACAATGTCTTTAAATCCTTATAATGAGAATGAAAAATACTTCCATGCTTATGATAGAGTTATTAAATATTGTAAAGAAAAGTATGAGCCTGATTTTTTTGCTGATAATATTGCTTACGGTGGTATAGCTACATCTTGTTTTGACGACGACGAAACATTACAAATGTTATATGCTGAAGCTAAAGAAAATGCTAGAATAGCTAATGAGTTATTTAAAACAAATTTAGTAAACGAACTTTCAGAAATGTGGTGTTGGAACGATCAGGAAAGGCGTCGTCAGTTTGCATATTATGAAAATATGCCTGGTATAGGTACTAATGTACATATCCCTAACTGGTTAATAGGTACGGAATTTTTTATGGAAGATGGTATACATAGTTTAACTAAACCCGAGGTAATAGCTTTATCCTATATTATGCAATATACTATTTCTCATCCAGATACCGGATATATTGAAGCGTCTGGACATATTGAAAAGTTACTAAGATGTAGAGTTAATGTAGCACATAGTGCTATTATTAGTTTATATAGAAAAGGTTTTCTGTTAGAACCTTGTTTTCCACCTCATAATATGGTATTTAATTTATACAGATGTGCCAGCTGGAAAGCAGATATGGCGGCATTAAAAGATTTTACAGACAGATATGGGTTCGTTTTCTATTAATTCTACTTCTTTCTGTATTTATAAACTACAAAATCTATTGGAGGGATATACATGATACAAAAAGAAGTAAATGCTGAATTTATGAATCCAGATTATGATGGAACAACATTACCCAATTTTATGATATGGGGATGGATGACATCTATACTTCATTTGTCAAAACAAGATTTATTATTATTCGCATATCTATATGCTCAATCTCACGATAATATACATTATTTGTCTACTTGTCCTACAGTTATTGCAGAATGGTTTGGGATGACTCGTCAAACTGTGATTAAACATATTGAATCTTTACCTTGTGTGGAGAAGTTAGTATCCAAAGAACATACAAAAGGTTCTTATACTTTTACCTATTATAGAATAAACATGAATGAGTTATTGAAATTAGTTGTATGCACGGACACTTACGATTACGCTAATTTTATGAAAGCTTATGAAAAAATGTTATTACTATATTTTCCGGAAGATAAGGATTGTATATCCAATTATATTGATAACATGATTAATTGGCATGGTGGAATTACGTCTGATATTGCTAATGCCTTTAAAGCTATTGTTAAATTAAGTGATGAACTTAGGTACGGTGAAAAGGATTATAATGATACAGAATTTTCTGAAGCCATTAATATAGTCATAGAGGAAGTTAAGCGAAACGACGAATGGTTACATAAAATATGTTATAATTCAAATATCAACACAAACGATAGTCCAAAAACTGAAAAAATGTCTCCAGATAATAACGGCACTAACAATAATAACACTGTAACCAAAAAATCTAACGGGGCTTATAGTGCTAAACAATTAGGTGTCAGAGCACCTAAACCTAAAACCAAGTCTAAAGAATTATTACCAGACAAATCGAAAGCTACTAAATCCAGAACAAGTGCTAAATCTACATCAATGTCTGTAAATGCCAAGATTAATCATCAGGAAATGTTAAAAGCAGTTGCTGTGGATTTTGTATCGAGGTATTATAATAGTGACCCTGATTTAAATAACCAGTTAGAAATATATATAGCAAGATGGTGTGATAAAGGACTGGCTCAATCTTTATTACAGGCTCAACTTGAAAGCCTTCGCGATGTCTGCAATCAGGATGTTAAACTGGCAACTTTATGTGTGAGGGAAGCTATTAAAGGTAGTGCTAGAAATATTACTACTGACAAAAATGTTAAAGAAGCCAAACGATTACTTTTACAAAAACAGCAAAACGAATTATATAATACTTCATTAACATTAATAGACAAGTTCATAAAAGAAAAAGGAAATAATAATAGTACATTAAAAGAAAGATTTATGGAATATGCTAATGTTAAAATATTCCCTAAATTACAATTCATATCCCAGATAACAGAACAGCTTAATAGATTAGAAGAGTGTTGTGCTACGGATGTAGATATGATTCGAAGTATAGAAAAGAGTATGGCAAATGGATGGAATAGTGTAGCCTATCCAAATGATAAAAATACTTACATGAATAATGGTACCTCCGCTTCTATGGAACCTGTGGACATGGATAAGAAAAAAGATCTAATTAATACGTTTATAGAGGATAACTGTTACTACTTAGAGCCTACTATTAAAGATAAATTAATAGAGTATATTACAACTACCAAAACAGGACAGTTTTGCACAGCTCAAGAATTTAATAACAATTTAAATCAATTAGGTCTATATAAAGCCTATGCAGATGAGTGCGAAGCTTCTATTGTTAGTGCTATAACTAATAACTATCCGCATTTATGTATAGAGGATAAGAAGCGTACAAATCAGTTACAGATGCAGTGTGCTACCTACGAGATGATTAGGGATGACGCTATTCGCAGACGTCGCAGCGATTGTGTACATGAGTATTTTAAAAATCCAAATAATCCGTTATTAGTAAATATGCCTAAACCTACAGATTCCGAAGCTTTTGTACATGAGTTAACAATGCATAATCGTGCATACTGACATAAATTTAGACTGGTAAAGGAGTTATATATATGAGTTATGAAGAAGAATATTTATCCATGTCGGATGTAAATCAATGTCCATTCTTTAACACTTGTAATAAGGTAGGTACAACTTCTTGTACAATGCATTGTGTGGAAGCAGATTATTATAGATATATGTTATATTCGTCTAAGTTACCCAATAAGTTAAAGAGAAATCCTCCACTGTATTTTGATACATATAAAGATAAAACCTGCGTGGATAAATTAAAATATATATTAGCTAATATTGTGGACTTTGTAAGAAATGGATATAATGTGTATTTATATGGTTCTCCAGGTACAGGTAAAACTGCTTGGGCAGGTAAGTTTATGACATATTACTTTGAACACATATTACCTGATGTACATAGTAGGGAAATGCACGGTTTGTACGTTAATGTACCTAATTTGTTATTTTCTTTAAAATTTGACATGGGAAATTATTCTACAGAATTTAGAAACTTTATAAGGCAATTAAATACGGTAGATTTAATTATATGGGATGATTTATATCAATCTATGTCCTCTGCTTATGACATACAGACCTTGTATAATTTAATAAATAGTCGTATTGATAATGAAAAGTCTAATATTTATACAAGTAATGTTTCCCCTCAGAATATTTCTCGTACAGATTTTAGAATGTTTTCCAGGTTATGTGCTACCAGTGATTGCATTGAGTTAATTGGGGACGATATGCGAAAATCATGGGTTAATTATACTGATAATATGAATATTTAATATTTAATATCTATTTTTATTTTGGAGGTGGTAGACATGGTTTGTATGCAAATTATAAATAAGGTCTTAAAATCTAAAAATTTAGATATTATAATAAAAAATGATCTAACTGAAGCCCATTTTATAGGATTTGAAGACCAGTATAATTTTATTATGAATCATTATCGTAAATATGGTAATGTTCCGGATATTGCTACATTTTTATCTGAGTTTGAGGATTTTGAAATAATGGATGTAACGGAATCTGACGAATATTTGTTAGATACCTGTTACGAAGAATTTCTGTACGCTAAGTTAGTTCCAATATTACAAGAATCCGCATCCATATTAACCAATAAAACATCGGATGAAGCCTTAGATTATTTAAAATCACACATATCAACAATGGTGCCAGAAGGACAAGGAAATGCTGTTAATATTATTAAACAAGCATTACTTAGAGGAGAATCTTATAAACGTAAACGAGATTCTGATACACCTTGGATGATATCTACCGGATTCGAAGCTCTGGATCAACATATTGGAGGATTTGCTAGGGAAGAAGAGTTCGTAGTAGTTGTAGCAAGAACTAATCAGGGTAAATCCTGGGTAGTATCTAAAATGGCCGAGCATATGTGGTCCTTGGGTCTTAATGTTGGTTATATTAGTCCAGAAATGAGTGCAGATGCCATTGGTTATCGTTTTGATACACTTCATGCACATTTTTCTAATTCTTCTTTATATAAAGGAGAAGATGTTGAAGGATACTTAGATTATTTGGAAGAACTAAGTCAGTCCACAAAAAATGATTTCTTTGTAGCTACTCCTATTGATTTCAATAGAAAGATAACTGTAACTAAGTTACGTAATTTTATATTGGAACATAATCTTGGAGTATTAGTTATAGACGGTATTACATACCTTACTGACGAAAAATATAAAAAAGGAGATAATAAAACCACATCCCTTACCAATATATCAGAAGATTTAATGCAATTAAGTTGTGAAACCAAAATACCTATTATTGCAGTTGTTCAGGCTAATAGAGGTGCTGCAGGTCCGGATAATAATGGCACTCCAGAGTTAGAAACTATTCGTGATAGTGACGGTATTGCCCATAATGCCACTAAGGTCATTTCCATTAAGCAGTCTAATGGACACCTTATTTTAAGTGTTAAGAAAAATAGAAATGGTGCTGTAAATGTGGATGCTGTATATACATGGGATATTGATAGAGGTATTTTTGAACACGATCCAGCATTTAATGAATATGCTGTAAGAACATCCGGGGATAATATGCGTACTACCAGAGAACCTGAACTTAAACAGCCTATTACAAGGGGTTCTTCGGAAGGTTCCACTACTCGACGAAATGACATTTCACAGTTTGATGGTATGATAAGTATATAACAAGGAGGAAATAATAATGGAGGAAAAAACTAAAATAACTGAAATAATAATAAAATCTAAACCCAGACAACAAATGATGGAATCCCCTATGTCAGAATTAATTCTTAAAGAAAAAGAATTTTTTGTAGAAACAGAAGGTGAAGATGATACATTTGTGGCACGATTTAAAATAGGCGATGGTAAAACCAAATATTCAGAGTTACCTTATCAATCGTCCATTTATAAGTTATTTCCAGAATTTTATTTGTACAATAATAATTATTCTTATGGTGTAAAAATAAAATTTAAGAATGAGTGATGATTAATGTTTAAATTAAATAGTTTACCAATATTGGCGGATGAAATTGATATTTTAAATGAATTAAAAAATCAATTAGCTGTTAATGGTATATATAGATTTAATGAGTTTAGAACAATTACTAATCATATACAGTTTAATTGCCCTATACATAAGAATGGACAGGAGCGAAGTCCTTCTTGTGGTATTACTACAGCAGATATTAAATATCAAGATGGTAAAATAGTACCTGCTGGAACTGTTCATTGTTTTGCCTGTGGGTATACAGCAAGTTTAAATGAGATGATTAGTACATTATTTGGGTACAATGATAATGGACAATTTGGAAATCAGTGGTTGGCTAAGAATTTTGTCACATTGTCTGTTGAAAATCGACCTGAATTAAAATTAGATTTAGAACGTCATCATAAAAAGACTAAGGCTGTAAAAGTATCTGCACCTCAGATATATATTACAGAAGAAGAATTAGATACATACAGATATATACATCCGTATATGTATACTCGTAAATTAACAGATGAAATAATTGAATTGTTCGATATTGGTTACGATAAAAAGTTTACGATAAAATCTAAGGACGGTCATATTTCTAACTATAGATGTCTAACTTTTCCTAATAAAGATGAAAATGGAAATGTTGTATTTATTGCACGTAGAAGTGTAGATACTAAATTTTTCCATTATCCGGAAAATGTTACCAAACCTGTGTATGGTATATGGGAAATTAAACAATACTACAAAGACAAAGAGTTTCCTAAAGAGATTATAATATGTGAAAGTATGTTAGATTGTTTAATATTTTGGACAGTAGGTAAGCCTGCTGTTGCCTTAAATGGATTAGGTACTCCCGAACAATTTAAACAACTGCTTAAACTTCCTTGTCGTAAATTTATCTTATGTACAGATAGTGATGATGCAGGCATGAAAGCTCGCGACAGAATACGTAATGGTTTAAAAGGAAAGTTAGTTACACAATATATTTTACCTGTCGGTAAAAAGGATGCTAACGAATGTACGGAAGAAGAATTATTAAATATGAAAGAAACTTTCTAATACGTTACATAACATATTTAATTTTTGTAAAAACTACTTGACTTTTTAAGAATTATGTTGTATAATACTATTATAAAATAGTTGATAGGTTGTTTAACAACTTTATCATAAATCACACGCACACAAATTAACCCAAACACAAGAAAAATTAAAGAAAAGAGGTAATTTAATATGGGTAAATTTAATGCAGCTACTGACTTAGATAATTATGCTTCGTCCAGTAGCTATTTTAGTCTTCCAGACGATGGTGATGAAGCTATCATGCATTTCATGTACAATTCTGTAGATGATATAGACGGATATGCTGTACACCGAGTAAATGTAAACGGTTACGATCGCAATGTTAACTGTTTAAGAGATTACTCCGACCCACTTGATAAGTGTCCACTCTGTGAGGCTCGTTACAAAACAATTGCAAAATTCTTTGTTAATCTGTATAATGCCGAAACAGGTGAAGTTAAGGTATGGGAAAGAGGACAGAATTTCTACCCACAGATGAAAGAAGATTTAGGAATGCTTAAAAACTTAGCAACCTATCCTGTACGTATTACAAGACATGGTGCTAAGGGTGATAAGAATACTACATACGAATTACTGGCAGTAGAACCATCTCTTATGACATATGGTACAATTACAATGGATGATTTTCCGGATGTGGAAGATCCACTTGGTACCTATATTCTGGATAAGACGTACGATGAACTTGTTACATACGTACAGACAGGTTCCTTCGAAACAGGAGATAATAATCCTGTAAACAGACAGGATAATACAGAAGTTCGTCGTCGTAGAGATGTTTCTTCTTCCCCTGTTTCTCGTAGAAACACATCAAATGATGTACCACTTTAATGTATAGGAGTTAATTAATGGCAGGTTTTTTTAATTTGCCTTCGGCTCGTTCTACATTAAAGAAAGACATGGCAGTAGCTAAAAAGTCTAAGAAATCTTTATCTACTCAGACTGTCACTATTAAAGGTGGTGGCAGTCTGATAGATAAAATACAATCCATTGTATCCTTAGTTAACACTAAATTTGCCAATAAAAAAGATACATTTTTACTTATTCGTACAGAAGAGGAATTTATATCTTATATTGATAAGTGCATAGAAAACGGTGTTATATCAATAGATACTGAAACTACAGGACTTGACCCTATAGAAGATCATATTGTAGGTTTATGTATATATACACCCGGTATGAAAGCTGCTTATATTCCTGTATCACATATATCTTATATAACAAATGATTTAGTTGATAACCAATTATCAAAGGAGTTTTTAAAGGCACAACTTCAAAGACTTAATGATAATAACGTTAAAACTATTTGGTTTAATGCCCCTTTCGATGTCAAGTTCATTTGGTATTCGATAGGTGTTATGCTGAATATATATTGGGATACTTCTATTGGTTCCAGAATTTTAAATTCAGGGGAACCCCGAGGTTGTAGAGGACTTAAAGCCCTTCATAAAAAATATTGTAGAAATAATGAAGGCGAAGCATTTAGTTTTGATAAATTATTTGAAGGTATACCCTTTAATTTAATACCCGTTAATACAGCATATTTATATGCTGCTAATGATGCTATTATAACGTATGAGTTATATTTGTATCAGGCATATTATTTAGAACCTGATAAAGAGGGTTATACTAAATATGATATGTCCGGTCCGTCTTTTGTATTTTTCCAAATCGAAATGGCTTCTATGCCAGTGTTTATTGAAATGGAAATGAACGGAGTTAAAATTGATTTAGATTATGCTAAAACTATCTCCGATAAATATCATAAATTGGCGGATGCCACTAAACAAAGATGTGATTCTGTATTAGCTAATTATAAAGATGATATTGATGCTTATAGAAGGGCCACACCCGGTTGTAAATTAACAGATCCGGTTAATCTGGATAGTCCAACACAGCTTGCAATTTTATTATATGACGTATTTAAGATTGAACCTGTGGATAAAAAAACACCCAGAGGCACCGGTGCTGAAATATTAGAAAAAATAGATCATCCTATTGTAGATGCTATTTTGGATAATAGATTCTTTAATAAGCAATTATCTACCTATGTAGATAAAATACCCGAAATAATTCATAAGGACGGTCGTGTTCACTGTAAGTTTAATCAGTACGGTGCTGATACGGGTCGTGTTAGTTCTGATTCGCCTAAACGTGCAAATTGGGCGATTGAAATTCGGTTAACTCAGGGAAGGGCAGCATCTTGACGATGTGAGATAATCCTGAGCCAAGACACTCATATATCTATCTTTGGAGGTACAAGATATGAGAAGAATTAAGTTTGATGAAGATACTATTAACCAAATAAGAAATTATATTAATTCTGGTCATTCTATACTGGAAACTTGTAATAGGTTTACATTAAAACCTGATACATTAAAAAGAGTAATGAGAGAAAATAATATAACAGCTTATTATAAGAAAAAGAATGCTAATCAACATTCACGGGTTATTACAGATGAAACGGTATCTTTAGTTTGTAATTTATTTGAGTATACAGAAACAAGATTACAGGATATATGTAAACAAGCTAAATTAGAATATTGGGAAATGCAAGAAATACTTGATAAACATTTTTCCAAAGATTGTCAACAACAACGCAAATCCCATTTATATTCTTTAAGTAAATCTGGAGATAAAAATCCTATGTTAGGTAAATTTAAAGATTTACATCATAATTATAAAGGATTAGTTGATGATGGTAATGGATACTTAATGTGTTTAAAGCCTGATTGGTATACTGGAAGAAGAGGTTCAAAACACGTATTTGTTCATAGTGTTGTTATTTGTAAACATTTAGGTATAACTGAAATACCTAAAGGTTTTGTGGTACACCACATAGATGGTAATAAACATAATAATGATATAACTAATTTAGCTCTTATGACAAATAGTGCTCATTTAAGATTACACGCTATTCAAACTAAATTATGTAAGGTGCAGAGACTATTCGATAATGAAGTAGGAGGAGACTCCCAAACGCCGAACACTGATTGATATTAATTATTAAAAAAAATTAATATAGTCTTTGAAGATATAGTCCACAAATGAATTTGCAAAATATACCATCTAATCCTCGTAAATTAACCACAGGGGATGTGGTAGATGCTGGACACGATGTACGACAATTTTTTGCAGCAGAAGACGGCAACGTATTATTGTCTTGTGATTATTCTGGACAAGAAGTAAGAGTTACAGCACATATATCACATGACCAAAAAATGATACAAGCCTACAAGGATAATAAAGATGTATATGTAGAAATAGCATCTTTAGCTTATAATGTACCATATGAGGATTGTTTGGAACATAGACCTGATGGAACTACAAATCCGGAAGGTAAAGCTCGTAGAGGTGCTGCTAAGAAAATTGTTCTTGGAATTCTTTATGGCAGACAGATTGCATCGATTGCTGAGCAATTAAATACGTCGGTTAAAGAAGCACAGCACATATACGATAAAGTTCTTGCCAGCTTTCCCGAACTTGCTAAGTTTATTAAGGAAAGTCAGGATATGGCTCGTAAATATGGTTGGGTTTCTACAATATGGGGCAGACGTAGGCAGTTACCTGAAATGCAGTTACCTTTATACGAATTTAGTTATACAGATGGTGTACCTGTTGATTTTGATCCATTGGCAGACGATGATGTTGAAATAAGTACAGAAGTTCCATATGAACAGTGTAAACAGTGGACTATTGAACTTATGAAAGCTCGTGGATTTAGACAAAAACAGCAGATAATGGACCGAATAAAGTCACAAGGTGTTTCTATTGTAGATAATTCCTTAAAGGTTACAGATGCAGAAAGGCAATGTGTAAATGCCAGAGTGCAAGGAAGTGCTGCAGATCTAACAAAGTTAGCTATGATAGAATTATTCAATAATAAGGAATTAAGAGATCTTGGATTTAAGATGTTAATTCCAGTACATGATGAAATTATAGCGGAGTGTCCTAAAGAAAATTCCGCTAGATGTGCAGAGTTAATGTCTGAAATGATGTTAAAGGCAGGTAAAGACTTAGAAGTACCGTTAAAATGTGACGTCGACGCATTTTATCACTGGTATGGAGAGGTACTTGATCCGGTAACTTTAAAACCTGTTGGACATTAAAAAGTGAGGTGAAATATATTGGCATTTGATTTTTATTTTGCCGGAGGTCAATGTCAGGAAACTACTGATTTAATCTGTAAATTAAACGGTAATGTACTTAAATCATATGTAAACGATACCAAGGAAATTCCTAAATGGTTTGAGTATAAAAAACAAGGTTGGCAAGGTAAATTACTCATAGATAATGGTGCCTTTACCGTACACCGCAAAGGTGGTTCTATTAATATTGATGAGTACATAGAGTGGTTAAATACTAATAATGATACTATTGACTATGCTATTGCATTAGACCATATACCTGGTGTGTGGGGAACAAAACGAACATATGAAGAGCTTCGAGATGCTCCTATAAAAACATGGGAAAATTATTTATATATGGTAGATAAGTGTACTAATCCGGAAAAGTTACTTCCTGTATTTCATCAAGGTGAAGATTTTAAATATTTAACTCAGATAGTAAATTTTAAAATTAAAGGTAATTATGTACCGTATATATGTATTTCCGGCAATAAGGAACTTACAAATACTCAACGAGAAGGTTGGTATTTGGAATGTTTTAATGTAATAAAAAAGAGTAATAATCCCAATGTAAAAGTACATTGTTTGGGAAGTGCTACATTATCTAATGCTGTTAAATTTCCAATGACAAGTATGGATGCTACATCGTGGATTATGACTGGTGCCACTGGTGGAATTTTTACAGATTATGGAGCTGTTCAAGTTAGTAAAGAATCCATAGCAGATAAAGATAACATAGCTCATTTTCCTAAGGAAGTTCAGGAGAATATTAATAAATATTGTAATAAGCATGGTATTACATTAGAGCAGGTGCAGGATAATTATAAATACAGAATGATGATAAATGTTAATTATTTATACGAAAAAAGTAAATCTACATCGTATATTGGTAAGATGCCAAAAATTAATAAATTATTCTAAAGATTTATATTATAAAAAACACTATAAATTGCTAATAATTTATAAAAGTTAGGTATTGACATTTATAGCAATATGTTGTATAATATAAATACCAATACCTTATCTTTTATAAATTATGGAGGTTATATATGAAAAAAGTTTTATTGTATAGTGGTGGTATGGATAGTTGGCTTATTTCTAAAATATGTAAGCCAGATGTTAAGTTGTTTGTTGACATGGGAACTAATAGTTGTAAAGGTGAGTTAACACGGTTAGATTCAGATGTTACAATAGTTAATATGAAAGATCTGGGACAGTTTGAAAGAGTTGAAACAGATTTTATCTTACCACTTAGGAATTTATATCTTATTGCTTTAGCTACAAATTTTGGTGAGCATATTATATTAGGTGCAAATGCTACGGATGCTACTTTAGATAAAACTGAAGAATTTGCAGAAAAACTGGAGGATTTACTTAATTATATGTACCTACCACAGAAGTGGACAGCCGGTAAAGAAATTAAGGTAGATGTGTCCTATAGAAATTATACTAAATCACAGTTATTAAAAATGTATTTAGATAATGGTGGTTCTGTAGAAGAGGTGTACAATCACACATTTAGTTGTTATACACCAAATAATAAAAAAGAGTGTCATAATTGTAGACCTTGTTTCTTAAAACTCATGGCATTCGTTGATAATGATATTACATTACCAAAAGAAATACTTCAAACCTATTTACCTTATATAAATCAGAAGTTACTTGATTATAAGGATAATTGGGGTGATCGTTTATACACGAGGGACGATTATGTTAAAGTTAAACGAATGGCCGAAGAATAAGAAAATAGTAGCTATAGATTTTGATGGTACTATTACAATAGCTGATTATCGTATATGGCATAATAATGTATATACAAATGATATTCATATAGAAAATACCGCTGTAACCAAATGGGTTCGTAATCATCGTGATGATATGTATCTTATATTATGGACGTGTCGTATTGGTAAAGCTTTGGATGATGCTATAGACTTTTGTAATAGTATTAATATTCATTTTGATGCTATTAATGACAACATAGTATGTTTTGAAAGTAGTAACAAAATTATGGCAGATATTTATATTGACGATAAATCTGTAAGTATAAATAACTTAAACGAGGTGATATTATGAATAAACCGAATATGTTAATTGTAGGTTGCTGTGGTAGTATTGGTCATGAAATATGTAAACATTACGCAGAAACCTATAATATTATTGGTATTGGTATACATAAGCCTGTAATATCCATGGATTGGTACGAGTGCAATATTGTTGATTTAACGGCATTAGAATCTGTGTGTAATGTTATCATGGCTAAGTATGAAAGTATTGACACTATTATTTATTGTTCTGGTATTTCAAAACCTTTAGACATTGCGGAGGTTAATGAAGAGGATTGGAATCTTTTATACAATGTTAATGTACGTGGTTTTGAATTTATTATTCATTATTTGTTTCCAGTAATTAAGAAAACACCGGGAA
>Ga0326512_10000995_pt1 | contig 23116 bp, 42 predicted proteins | sample 1_2617_0518_D_FD_203652 | JGI IMG/M metagenome (GOLD analysis project Ga0326512, IMG submission 203652) | Bovine rumen microbial communities from UC Davis, California, United States - 1_2617_0518 | ecosystem: Host-associated > Mammals > Digestive system > Stomach > Rumen | place: USA...
TTTTCGCCTGTGTACCCCATAGCAAGAATAGTAAATCCATCCCTTGTTATAAAATACATAGGTTGCTTATGGTTTTGCTGATTCATATAATCCGACTGCACGAAATTGAGCCGTCGAAATTCTTCACTACATTTCATTTCTCTAATGTCTTGCAAAACTCTTTTGTGTTCCTTTTCAAAAGTTTCTGCCACATCCCGACTTGTCACAACAATAGTTTCTCTCTTGTTTAATTTCTGCATTTCAACTAACATACCATTTTCCTCCTTTATGGCTTAATTTTTTGCATTAAAAAAGGACTACGCATTTCTGCACAGTCCTTTTCTCTCTATTCAATTTTTAGCACCATTACCGCCACGATTATGCCAAATTCCACTTTCATTGGGTAGGACACCATTTCTGATACCCTTTGTGATTTGATATTGAGTGATTATCTCCCCACCCTATAAAGAGTAGGGAGATTGGATTTGGTGTGGTTAATCCCCTATAATCGCGAAAGCCGGGCGCACGCCATAAGCGTTGGACGCGCCGTAGCCGCCGACAAGGCCGTTGCTGTGGACATACGCGAAATGCGACACGGACACGACCGAGCGCAGCCACCAGTACGCACGCGTTGTAATGAGATCGGGTCTCTCCTGGAAGAGTTTGATCTGGCATTTGTCAATGCCTGTCTCATAGCCGGGATGCGACGCCCACACGTTGCATCCGTACACCATAACCTCGTTCATGAGGTCAATGTCTGAATCCGTCCACGCCAAGAGGGACTGTCTGAATTAAACTCATTTACCTTTCCTCCTTTAGTCTGTTGTTTTGGTATATTGAATTGTGATGACTCCAGGTCGTTCACTAAATGTAACGGCATTAGCTGCACATCTGATAACATTAGAAGTCATTCTAACATAAGCTCTTAAGAAATAATGATGTGATGTCTGTGTAGTAGGAATCCAATCGTCACCAAAAAGGTGTGTAGAAGAATCTGAATCTAATGTGTATTACTACCTGAACCAGAACCACTACCTGTTGGAAATGTTTGTACCATTGCCATAATTTATTTCCTCCTTACTTAATTACTTTCATATTTAATCTGATAGTCTTATGTATCTAATAGCAGGAAAACAAGTTAGTGTTGAATCACTATTTTGAAATCCATTTAAATACCAATTTTGACCTGCACTTGCGAAAGTTATCACTGTAGTAACTTGCATTATAGTCGTTTCCCCATCTACAGCGTTTTGAGAAACTGCATTATATCTATCATCAGTTGTCGAACCACTCGTACTTGAAAATACTAATCTTCTTATTCCTGTTGAGTTTGCGGAAAAAGCACAAGAACCTATTATTAAATATTTTCCAGCTGAAGGTACTGTCATTGTTGCTAATAATGTTCCAGTATTATTTGGTAAAGATACTTTAGTAGCTGTCCCAATAGTTATATATTTTAAATCAGTCGATGTAGACAATTTGCTAGTACTAGGACCTGTGTCATTACAAAAAATAGACCAAATATTATTATTACCACTGAAAAGTGTTTCTATTGTTCCAACAACATTGCTTGAAGTGACTCTACCGTTAAAATTGCACCACTTGTTTTCAATAATCACATAAAAGTTGACAAGTCCTGTTTTATTTTGATTTTTTACATAATTCCATATTTCAGTTGCTACGCTATCCATATCGTTAAAACTTGCACTTGGAAGTGTTAAATCCCCAAGAATAATAGTATCTTGTTTTCCGTTCCAAGTTGTTTTTTCAGTATCTGTTACTAATCTATGTGTACTGTCATCTGTCAAATCAGATAAACTTGCTGGTATTTCTGTTTTATTTGCTTTATTTGTACTCAAAGCACCGAGTGCACCCTCTACTGTAGTCCTGCTTGCTCCACCTATCGTTAGTGGAGTTTCAAGCGTTTTGTCCTGTTTATCATCTTGTAAGTCGGATATATCCGAAGTATTTTGTGCTATTGCGGTTTCAATATCCCCTGTCGCACTCTTTAACTCCCATGTTGTGCCATTAAAGCGGTAGATACCGCCTTGAATCAGAGCCTTTTCCCTCTCGTAGTAGGTCTTTCCTGTCGTTACTGTGGTGTCGGTCGATAATGTGTAATCCGTTCCATCAGATTCATACCACCCTAATTCCTGTGGATTCTCACTACCTGTAGGTGTGACCGCATTGTAGGTGTAGGTATCTGCACCAATATACACAACAAAATCATTTAAGACAGGACTTTGTGGCATTTCTCTCACTTTCTGCAAGGCAAACAGGAAAATTGCCTGTGAATCAACTGGAGAAATCCCTGCCCTTGTCACTTCCCTTGCGACAAGATAGGTCGTGCCGTCCTTGTCGTTTATGACTAACTTATAGTGGGATTTTTCCTCGTCCGTCAAATCTTCCCAATGATTATCCTCCGTCTCATAAAAAATCGGTGTGTCAGAAGAAATCACCTCTCCGTCAATGATGATTCCGTCTCCTGCGGTCAAGTCGGATGTGGAAATCAGATTCCATCCCCTGCCTTGAATCAAGGTCGTGTCGGATTCTGAATCTCTGTCATATTCCGTCGTGCCAACTGTGATTTTGCCTGTTCCAATGGATTCAATCGTTCCGATTTCCGCACCCTCGCTATCATAAACAGAATCACCAGCGGATGGGGTTTCAATTTCAGTAAAAATCGTGGTGTCGGATTCTGTCCATGCAAAAAGTGGTATCTCTACCCCTTGTGCGTACTCATAGATACCGCCTTTTTTATATTGGCTTGTAGTCGTGCCTGTGAATAAAACCGTTTCCTTATCAGACGGATTACTCGGCATGGCTATCACTTTTTTTAATCTGCTTTTTATGTCCTGTGCATAGCTTGGCAAAATAGCTTCTAAATCGCCAAAACTTGCAAAATTCTTGTCAGACATACACTCACTTCCTTTCTGCTATGGATTTACTCTTTTATCCTCAAAAAAATCAATCTGAAATAATACCAAAATGCCTATTATGGTTAGTCTAAAAGTGCAAGGAGTGAGTTAATCTGCTCGGTCGTAAGGCTGTTCGGCTCTGCCGCATTGATAAGCTCAACAACGGTCGTTTCGCTTGCCTTGCTTGCGTCCCACTCATTCAGCGTGTAATACGTCTTGGAAACGTCTACGGTCGTATCTGTGGATAAGGCGTAAACTCCACCGTTTTCCTCATACCACCCCTCTTCTGACGGATTCTCTGTTCCAGTAGGCGTTACCTCGGAATAGGCTTCATAGTCGGATGTGAACTGATACAGTTTGCCATCTTTAACAACCACATCACCGGTATTATAGGATTCTGTGTTATCAAATTCTCCTGTTATCATATCCCTGACTGCTTTTATTTTTTCTTCCAATTCGTCTACATTTACAAAGTTACCAATCACATCAAAACTGAATGACGGTGTAACATTCTTCTCGTAATATGTTTTTCCACTGTCAACCGTAGTATCTTCTGTTGGGATATAATCTGTTCCGTTTGCTTCATACCATCCCTCTTCTGACGGATTCTCTGTGCCTGTCGGCGTGACTTCATCGTAAGATGTGGTAGAAGTGTCCGCAACAACTACATTCGTTCCTGCCAAATACTTCTTTCCTGCACCCTCAATGAAACGTGTGTCCGTTTCAAAATCATCTGATACATTGTAAACATAGCCAACCATAGCAGATGTAAGGACAGAGGGAAGATTTGCGAATGTAACAGAACCTCTCGGTACATAAGCACCGCCCAAAGAAGCGAATTTGTCAGCAATCTTCTGTGTTATTTGTGTGGCGTTTTTATAATTTACAAAGTTATCACTCATTTTGTTTTACCTCCTTAAAGTAAAGATATAAGTGCATTGGTTTATTTGAAAAAATAGGCATTTTGGATTATCCATTTACCCTAAAATATCTAAAAGGGATTGTACCTGTGTGTCGGTCAATCCCTTTATCTCCATTGTTTCTATGTTCTGCCATGCGTAGGTTGGTGTCGCACCGCTTGAATCTTCCACGCATTTATAAAAATAGCCTGTGGCATAGTCGGTCGTGGTATCACCCACATACTGCACGATTCTGTCTTTCATGTTCTCTGTTGCTGTCGGCATGGTGGACAACTGCACTACGTTATGTTGTGGTTTCCACTCTGTACCATTCCACAAGTAGAAGCATATATCCGCTATACAGTAATACATCTTTCTGTCTGCCGCCGTAAATCTTGCAGGGAGCAGGGCTTTTGTTTCGACAATATCATAAGAGCCATCTGGTGAGCCTATCTCATTCCATTTGGTATCATCAAAAACAGTATCGCTGTTTTCGGTAATACATCTGTAAAAGGCACTCGAATAAATCACCAAATCCCCATAGTGATACGTGTTTCCAGCTTCCCACACATAAATAGGTGTGCCGTCCTCAACATACATCTTGGTTTCCTTCTTCGTGCCGTCCGTTCCTGTCCATTCAAACGTGACGATATTCTGCCCATCTTTCTTTTCTACCGACTTGACGGTACAGTTTGCACCTTTTAACGCACCCAGACCGATTACCGTGTCCTCGGTGTACTTCTTGGATAGGGCAAGGGTTATTATGTCCATGTGATTACCTCCTTTATCTATTTCACGATCAATTTTTTTACACAACAAAAAAGCACCGACTTTATTAAGGGAAATAAAGCCGATGCCCTTTATGGAATTTTGAGGTTATTTTATTGGCAATTTATCAGCAAAGAAATTGTATTTTTATTTTAGCATGTCAATTTATATCAGTAAATAGTAACATTTTGTAACATTTGTCACTTCTTTTCGATTTTTAAGTATTCCTGACCGTATCTTTTCTCAAATTCAATCAATGCCTTGCCATGAAGCCTGTTAATCTGCATCCTTGAATAGTCCATATCTCTAGCGATCTTGTTAAAGCTCTTACCCTCAACATATCTCGAAGAAAGGATGTAGTAATAGTTTGAATATTCAATACCGCCGGATTTAATCATGTCATCCAACTGGCACATGATCTTTTTCCGAAGCCTTATGTATTCCTCTACCTTGTCTGCTGTTTCATTTTTTGTGTCAACGATTTTTTCAACGGCATTTGCAAGACGGTCAACTTTTAAAGATGTTTGTACTTTTTCCTCGGAATATGAAATTTTAACACTGGTAGCCATTGTTTCTAACTGGTGCAGATCAACTAATTTAATCCGTATGATCTTATCCAGTCTGCTGATCTGTTGAAGATATTCCTTAGTCGTCATTTTTACCACCGTCCTTTTCATTCTCTAAGATTTTTATTGCTTCTCTTAAAACTGTTCCTTTTTCTGACTGATCTATCGCTTTTCGTATGCGGTCTTTGTATGTTTTTTGACGTTCTCTTTGTGGTGTATCCATGATTTCCCTCCCTTAAAATGGACTTGGCATTATCCTAGCCACGCTTTTTCTTTGACCTTTTGTCAACCTTATGCAGAAATTTGAAAATGTATCAGGTACATCATCATGTGGATTTTTCCCTGATACAGAATACCGAAGCAACTGTGACATCATTTCTCCGTATTGGTCTTTCGCACTATACATTGACCTGTCACGGAAAATAATATGTTTCATTACCCAGCTGGAGCATTGAAAGATTCTCGCTTCTTTATTTGTTTCTGTTGCCCGGTCTGTGATTTTGCATACCCATCCTTTTTGTTCCACTCTTTTATTCACTTCCTCTGCTACCCTGTCACCGCCCATGTTGCTCTCAAACTCGCAATCATTCATTTCATTATCAACAATCAGATTAGCCGCATATTCATACTGATACTCATAATCTGCCGAATTATTGCACATAGCATCTATACAGTAATAATCCCCCTCATATCCCTCAAACTCTACAAGCACAGGTAAAACAAAATAATCTGTCCCTTTTCCTTTACAGTCGCACTGCCCCGTGATTCTCTTGATTCTTGTATTTGGTAAGTCTTTGTATCGCCTTATATTGCTTTCCGGGTAAAGAAGTCCTTCACGTTCAATCGGTTCTTGTTTATACAGGCACTTGTAAGAAACTTCATCCATTGTCAATGCTTGGTCGTTAAAGAAAGCAACCGACATTCCATTGTATTTATAGGCAAAATTACTTTCTCCTGTCTTTGGGTCTATATCAGGCACAGAAATAATCTTTGTCCTGTCGCTATCCCCATACAATTCAATGATTCTTCCGATAACGTCTTTTGTACTCCACCTTGTCATAATGATTATTTCTTTGACATTTTCATTTAATTTTCTCTGTTTTAAGTCTACGCCGTATATTCTCCATATCTTATCAAGGATTAGTGGATTTAAGGCTTCTTCGATAGTTCCGATCAAGTCATCACAGTATAGATATTTGTTTGTACGCACTTTTCCAGCATTTTTAGAGCCAATGGAAGAACATTGTATGCTTGAATACGGCTTGTACTTCCCGAAGTTGATTTCCTGTGCTTTTGCATTGGTGGATTGTAGCTTTACATCCGGGAAAATCTCCTGCCATGTATATTCAATATTATCTGTGGTAATATCATAAATTCCTCTGTAAAATTTCTCTGTAATATCATTGTTATGTGAAAAAAACAAACTGTAATCTTTTGGGTATTTCCCAATTATCCACGAACAGAAAAACTTTTCTAGCGTAGTCTTTTGCGTACCCGGAGGCATTGATATACAAACCCTGTCGTACTTGTCATCCTCTAAATCTTGCATAGCTTGTATAAGTCCATGTTTATTCAACTGCTCCATTTTAGGAGCGTAAAATTTCTCGCTTTCTTCCCTGTTCTTTTCAAGATACAGTAAATAGCTCTCAAACAGGTAATGCGCCTCGTATTTCATTGTTTCCCAATATAGATTCCCATATTCTTCCTGCGTGGTCTGAATATGTAAAGCCTGTGAAGCCTGTTTGACGTACTTCGACCATTTGAAGCAATAGTCTCTTTCCTCTGGATATTCCTTAATCATCTGTATGCACATTTCCAGTATGCCAGACAACTTATCGTAGTCCAATCCGCTTTTCTGTATGGAATTTCTTAGAATTTCGATTCCTCTTTTATACTGATTCATAAAGAAAGAGACTCCTTTCGTTAGAATGAAGTCTCTTTTCGACTGTTACATACCCTCATCACGGATATGCCGATAGAATTTTTATTTTTCTGCTGCTTTTTTGCTATACTCTTTCAATTTCTTTACTGGCTCATATTCTTCACATTGAGCAAAATCTTTTATATATTGATTTCTTCCTTGTCCGCATAATATCTGAAATTCATCAGGATAAATACATTCTTCACATTTCATCTTACCACAACCTTTGTTTCTTTTTCTGCAATAGAAATTCCTTTAGGTGATTTCCTAATTTCCACGTCTTTCCCTTTATGTAATATTTTTGCTATCACTTCTGCATTGTCAATAACAAATAACTTTAATTCCCTTACGGTCATTTAATCACTCTCCTGTTTCAGCAACCCTTTTATAATCTCTTTCATCTGTTCTATGGTTATTAACTTTGTGCCATTTTCTATATGATTGTCTATAATTTCAAGATATTCTTCTCCACTTTTTTCTAACAGAATGTTTTTATTTCTCAATACTGAAATAAAATCTATCTTATCTCCCCTGCTTATAAGACCTAATTGCGGAGTATTTAGGTATAAAAAGCTTAATCTTATGCCCTTTTTTCTATTGACGATTAAGCAATCTTTCCTGTAATATTCAATGTTCTTTTCTTCTTGAAATTCTTTCCAAAATTCTCTATACAAATTTTCCATTTCCATGTAATGCGTAGTGACAACTAAAAAATTTGTCATTTAATCACTCTCCTGCCTTGAAATTATATATCGGCTTAATAACTTTTTCAATCTCTACAGTATCACCAATCTTGGATATGATTTCCTCAATCGGCTTATATGCCATCGGACTTTCATCAATCGTGCTTTCATCAACAGAAGTCGTGTATAATCCATACATGCTCTCTTTATATTCTTGCATGGTCACAGTCTTTTTTGCCTGTCCCCTCGAAAGAACCCGTCCGGCTCCATGCGGTGCTGAATAATTCCAGTCCTCATTACCTTTTCCATGTCCTAAGATACACCCATCACGCATATTTATAGGGATAATCGTTATGATAATGCTTAAAATCATTCCCTAACCCTCTTTGTAATATATCTCCTGCCATCATCCAAGACAAGATATTTCTTTCCGCATTTACAATTTATCTCCACCTTTTCATCACTGGCAAGCGTTTCAATTTCATTTGGGTACAGGAAGTGGTGGATTTTGCAGAATGGACATTCGACTTCAATCATAAGATTACTCCCTTTCTTCGTGTTCCTCATACCATCTATCTAATTCATTTATAACAACATTGGCACTATATGTCGGTTTACTTAATCTTACCGTCCTATTGCTCAAGACCTCCTCGTAATTCTGTACGATGTACCTTGCGTTATCTCCATCGTATTCATAATCCACATAAAATTTATAAAATGACTTTATGCTTATTATGAACCGAAAAAATCTCTTAATATCGTCTATTCTCCAGTTTACTCTTTCTTTTACAGTTATTTTAATAGCGGACATTCTTTCCCCCTTATAAAAACAGTCATTTATATTCAGTCATTTATTCTACCTCCCTGTGCTACCAAAACCGCCCTCTCCACGGTCTGTTTCTGGCAATTCGTCTACCTGTTCTAACTCAACGTATGGTATCGGCAGAATGACAATCTGTGTTATCTTGTCTCCTTTGTTGAATTTGTATGTATCATTTGACAGGTTGTAAAGTTTTACTTTGATACTCCCTGTATATCCTGCGTCTATCGTTCCATCAGCGATAATCCCATGTTTCACATTCAATCCGCTCTTTGACTTTATCATGCCGACATATCCAGCAGGGATAGCCATGTGTACTCCTGTGTCGATGGTTGCTGAACCGATTTTGCACCCTGGAGCCATTGGAATCCATTCTGTTGTGCCGTCACTTTGCGGAACATTGTATGTGCATGGCACTGTGAAATCATCCGGGGCTAATAAATCAAAACCACCATCTGTTTCATATGCTTTTTGTGGCATTATTGCATTTTCATCCAATTTTACGTTTATTTTCATGGCTTATACTCCTTTTTCAAAATCTCAAACATCACGCTATCTCTTATTTTCCCATCATGTGTCATGCAATTCTGTCTTGAATATCCGTTTATCCTGCCACCATGCCTTTTTATGAACTTTTGATAACTTTGAATGACAGGATTCCCGGTAACACAGAAAAACTCAATCCTGTTAAAATTGTATTTGCAGAATATGTTATTTATAACCTTGTAAACATCCATTATAAACTCCATATTTCCAATATCGAATGAAATGATATTAAAATTATTTGCCGACCTTATAGACCAATTTACCCAGTATTCAATGTATCCGATCACATCATTATTTTTATCTACAGACGCAAAACAATGTTTTTCGTAATTATTATCAGGAAATTCGTTTACACAATTCCCTGCTCCGTCTGAATAGAACATATATCTATCATCATACCATGTTTCAAGGAATTTCCTCTTCAACTCATCCTCATACAGTTGTGCTGTCTTAATCATTTCAAATTCTCCTTGTATATCGGATCATGCTTATAAATCGGTTTCCATTCGTCACTATACTTTATTTCATCATCTGACGTATCTTTTTCTTTTAGTTTCCCAACACGGCAATGCCACCTTGCATATTTTATGGGATTGCCCCATGTATCACAGGCAAGCATTTTCCTGTCACGAAAATATTTCACCATTTTACGGTAATAAAATAGCGACTTTATGAAATCAATTATCATTTCCCGTTACCACCAAATTCTTCTTTATCATTTTTTCTTTCCCCATTCAAACCCAAAATCAGTACGCTTAATCTTGCATTTAGGCTCTCCATCAATCCAGAACACAAGTCCCTCAATATATCCTACTCCAACAGGTTTAGACAAAAATTCTTTAATCCCCTCGAAACTTCTTTCGACATAGACAATATCCCGACCATGTGGAATAAGTATATCATCATCAAAATTATACGGATTTGTCGTAAAATGCTTTCCGACTGCTTCAAAAGTCTGGTATTTATACTCTGGATAAGCAAATCCCCTTGATTCATCATCCCTTGTGATAATTTCCTCTTTATTTTTTTCCATATATAGGTCATAAGCTGACCAAAACCATTTATCAGCCTTGTTGTTCCTGTCACATTTTACCCAATGTGGATAATGTCCTGTGACCGGATCCGGTTCACAGCATGGGATTGCACCATCTGGAATTTTTCTTCCAGGCTTTGCATCAAATCTCTTGTAAAATTCTCCATCAATGATAGCACAACATGAGCCATCCCATTTTACAGTTGCATCACCTTTTCCCTCTAGCACCCACTCCATTCCAGGTGTGACTTTCGGTAAAATGTCAACAATCATGTGATTCTCGAATACTCTTTCAAATAAAGTCGGTATTTTCTTCATTTCCCATCATCCCTTATATCTTCTTTCCACCGCTTGAAATCCTCGTAATCCTTACCTAATACCATTTCTGTTACCTCTAAACACACTTTTCTGTCGGGTTCGCTGGTGCAGAAGCCATTGCGGTTGTATCGGCAGGATTGAAAGCCACATTCTCCGTATTTTGTCATTTGAATAACCTCGGATTGAAAATATCGTAAAACCGCGGCATTTCTGACCGTTCCCTCTCCCTGCTCTTTGTCAGTTCATCGAACATATCGGATAGATCAGCTTCATTTATCGTCATCTTGACAGGTCGTGTTCGTTTCTTTCGGAGTTCTGCAAAAGCCTTGTCTATTTCATCTTCTTGTCTCTCCAAATAATCCTCTGAATCATCAGAAAGTCTTGCTTTGATTTCTGTGACTTCTCTTCTAAGTTCACTTACTTCCTTGTACAATTCTATCAACTGCTCTGAGTGATGTTCTGACACGTCAAATGCAAACTTATACACTTCCCGGTCAAGTTCTTCATCATCTTTCTTTATACAGTCCTCAACGATTTTCATATTTTCTTTGACAGACAGCTCCGCTTCAAGGTCAATAACCATCTGTGCTAGTTCGTCAATGGTGTGGTTTTCAACCAGTTCTTTTATTTTGTCTTTCATGGTTTCTCCTTTCTTAAATCACGTCCGCATTCCGGGAAAAAATTTAATTTATATCCTAACCAACGGTATCTATAATCTGTTGTACGTCCTGCATTCCGTTTTCCTTTACGTCTAGTCCAGTGGTGCATGACAAGAGCGACCGTGTATTCGTTCATGAATACATTATCCTTATCTCTGACTTGATTATCTTCCACGTTAAGATGTTTTCTGAAATCAAGGTTATCGCAAAATTCACACATCGCTATCACCTTCCATTACGCATCCAAAAATAAAAGCACCTATGAGTATTAAAATCAAAATAAGCAGTTTCATTGGTCATTCTCCCTGTTTGTTCCATCAATCGGTTTCCTGTGGTTTATGAAAATCTGCAAGTGTTCAACGACTTCTTTCAGAAAGTCTGTGTCATAGTCGAACATTACAGGTTCTTCGTGCATGATATTCTCAATGATATGCCCTGCAACTTCAAGCGGTGTTTCGGGAAATAACAGGCTTGTTGCAATATTCTTCATTTCCAAATATTTATCCAGTTCGATATATCCTTTTCCGTCAACGCTGATTTTCCCATTTCTTTCAATAGGCTTTTCGATATACTCTTTCTTCTCATATTCTTCACACAAATCGCTCATAGCACCATTCCTTTCAATCCATCCTGCGGAGTTGAACCGCTCTTTTGCACCAACAGGGGGAAGTACAACGTGCTACCGTTACACTAAGATGGATTCTTTATGACAACATATCAAAGAGGTTGTTTTACCCTATGGCAAAAAGGCAAAACAAGTGCTGTGGTGAGGATTTGCACCCCACATGACTTATTTTATCCGAAATGTAACTGAATAAGCCTCTCGCATTCCTGTTACCAATGTCTACCTATTCCACCACACAGCACCGTAAACATAGTTAGGAGCGTTACAAAAAAGTAACACAATGCCGGATATATTCCGACAAATCCCCACGGAGTTTCTGACGCTCCTTGACAGCTCTCGCTATGGGGTATGGAGGACTTATGAATCAAAAAATTCACAAGCCGAACGGCAACAGGTGGAATCGAACCACCGCCTCTGAACGACTTGCTCAGCCTCTTACCATTTAAGTTATGTTGCCTGTGGGCATGATGGTTTTGACCTATCAATAACACCACCAAGCTGATAGGTATTTTTATAATGCCCAAATCCGCATGGCGGAGCCGAGCCGCCTGTAGTATACTTGCAGATTTCTTCTGATTAATCTTTCGTATTTTCTCCCTCTGCGGATGCTGACGCTGGGATATGTCAGCTAATTGCGGTCGTAGCTCAAAACCGCTTTTCCTTGCTCTGGCTTTTATTTATTGACGCTTACAGCTCGCCGTCATAATTTTTATAGGGGAATTGTGGCTTGTTCCAAAATGGATTATTGTTTTTCAAACGGATAATCATGTCTTTTTCCAGCAATAAATTATCATCTGATAGTCTCGGAATAAGACTATTTTTAATCCATTGTGAGTTTTCATTGTCAATTACATCTCCAGCAATAATGATCTGATCGAATGTATATTTATCCACTTCCTTATGTCCCGGAAACATGAATTTAATCAAACAACCGTCCAGTTCAAATTTCAAATTCTCTTTTTCGTGATATCTTATGTCATCTTTCCTCTGTCGGCATACAGCCATGTATGCCCTTGTCATATCAGATATTGTCGTAGATGTAATGCAGATTCTTATTTTTTTATCCATCTTTATCATACCACCCTGCCTGTTTTAATCCGGGGTACATAAAAGCCACGATCAGAAAACAACTTCCGGCAATCTTTAGACCGATGATTCCAAACCATATCGTCAAAATCAAGCCGATCAATATACCAAATGTCGTAACACTGCTGATGCCACCTAAAATTTTATACCCGTCAGATAGTTCCTTTTTATCTTCTTTCATTTCACACCTCAATCATGAATCAATACCCTGCCATCGTCTGTCTGTTCTATTTCCGTAATCTCAAGATCGTATTGCTCATTTTCACAGATCAGCACTTCTGCATCTGAATCATAATCCTGTAATTCTTCAATCAATTTTTCAACTGTCATAAGATCATCCCCTTTTTTATTTTTGAAAAATTTTGAAATCAACCCTCGTCCTTATGGTTCTGCTCATATTCCAAGATGATTTCTTTCAGTTTTTTCTTGGTTTGCTCCGCCATGTCGCTGTACTTGACTTCCGCAAGCAACTCTTTGAAATGATTTGGGGCAGATTCTATTACCTGTTGTGGATTCATGATGTTTCTCCTTTCTTTTCCGTTATCGTGATACCATTGATTTCCTGTCCGTTCCTTAATGCCTGTATAAACCTATGCTCTAACAAAAACTGAAATCGGTTTATAAACGCCGTAAGCGGCACGACAAAATCATTTCCCGTGTCGTAATCCCTGATTATGGCACTTTCAACGTCTATGCCCGGAACTTCCAGTAATGCCCTGTTATCACGATATGCGGCTAATTCCTCTCTTGTGCAAGGTAATTTAGACGGATGCAGGATTTCTCTTGCAATATCCTTTATAGCCATATCCCAATAATCACCATCCATGTTTACATGGATATAGTCATGTATGTTCTTTATGTCATCCTCTGTCAGACGTGTTGGTTTTCTCTTTGATTTATCTTCTATTTCGGGAGATTTATCTAAAATAACCATCACAACCCCTCTCTTTCCGCCTTGAATTTCGCCGCACGGTCACGCATGATTTTATGTGCCTTTTCTCTTGGTGTTCCGTGGGGGAATGTGGCAATTATGCGAATTTTACCATGCACTATATTGTTTGTTAATAGATTATAAAATGTCACTTTATTTTCACTTTTGAGTGCAGTCCTTGCATGTTGCATCTGTGTCTCTTCAAGTGTCTTGTAATCATACTCATTCCAGTATTTATCCTTTATTGTTTCAGATGTGTCAATTTTTATATCATCCGTGTCATATTCTTCGATTTCTGCATAGTCATAGCAATCTTCATCATTGGCAAGTGCGACAACCCTTTCCGCTTCTTCCCTCGTCAGCTTCACTCCGACTATATGATAGTCTGAATATGATCCTTGTGTTATGACGTAGACTTTCATACTGTCACCTCGCTCATTAACATTTCATTTGGCATCTGCATCAGCAGTCGGAATGTCTCCTTGCCCTTGACGGTTATGTATGTCTGCACATTTGAGTAGCCGTATGGTGACTTGAAATCCTTCATCTGGAACAGCCCGGACTTCACATACTGTTGATACGGCTTTATGATATTGTGCCTGTCATTGTATATATAACCATGTTCACGGAGCCAGTTATTAAATGCTTTCTGTTTCATGTTAAACTCTTTCGCACAGTCTCGGAACGTTGTCAAAAGTTTGGCATCTACCAGTCCATCAAAATATTGCCCTTTTGGTTCTAGGATTTCAACACGTTCTTTTAGCCTTTGCTTTTCTTCGTATTCCTCAATCCATCGTTTAGCACGTTCTTTCGGGTCCTCAATCATATAGGAGTCCTGTTTTATGGAATATGAGCCTGTTTTCCGTATGGATGGTAATACTTCCGATGTTACCCAACGCTTAAATCTCTTCGATGAATCTAGTTGACTTCTCAAAATCATGGAGTACATCCCAGATTCATTTATCACTACCATACCCTGCGCACCAGAGGGGGTCATTATCGTGGATGCCCTCCTGTCATCATCGTCAACATTTGTTATTACTGCTTGATTTGTATTCTTATAACCAAGGGATAACGCTATATCCTTTGCTACAAACCATATTTCTCCATCAATTAGAATTGTCCTTATCTTTCCAAACTCTTTGTTTCTGAAAATCGTTACTTCGTTCATGTTATTACCGCCTTTCTGTAATCGCCTTAAATTGCGGCATGGAAACGTCTAAGGCTTGACGCTTTCGGGAGCTACCCTATCCATGCCATATTGATAACCCGACGGTGGGATTTGAACCCACGGACATCTGCCCTCTGCTTTTCAAGCAGCACCCCCTATGATTGATGTCTGCCACAGCAATTAGCCAAACTCTGCCACATCGGGATAAACTCTTTTTTATTTTAAAAAATTTTCAGAAATGTCAATCAATCTTCTTTGCATCATACGGCAGCCACATGTTCGGGTTAAAATTCAAGGTGTATCTGTAGTTGTTTACATCATTCTCACCCAAGTTCAAATCCTCTACTACATAGGTCACATTGTCGCTCAAACCTACAAAGTGCTTTACGTATGTCCCATCATCCTCTACAATGATTTCAAGCTGATTGTCCTCCGTGTCAGCCGTGATGGACATTTTCCCAGTCATCTGAAACAGGACATCACCTTTGATGCAGTTCATTACTGTAAGCTGACGGACGATATTGAAGTTGTCAGCTTCTTTCGACAGATTATAACTGACTTTCTCTGATTGCGTGCATCCAGTAAATGAAATAATCATAGATGTTGCCAGTGCTAATGCAATAAGTTTCTTTCTCATGGTTTCCTCCGTTTATTTTTCTTATATGTTTGCTGATACTTTTCAATTACAAGTGCTTCTCTTACCATATCCATGACTTCATCCTGCTTTTCTTTCGGAAGGGATTTATACAATCTGCTTGCAAGCCTTGATGTAGCGATTAATTCTCTATCTTGCTTTTCCATGGCATCAACTCCTTTTTCTCATATCCTGTTCAATCAGTTCCCGGATGTACTCGGAGATTTTCTTGCCTGTTTTGGCGGTGATTCTGTTCAAATATTCGTTTATTTCATCATTCACACGGAAAATTATTCTATGTGGTTTAGGATCAGACGATGTGTGCATAGTTTTGTCCCTTTCTAGGTCTGCCATTTGTTTTTTTCGGAGTTTTCAACGCTTCTGTTAATGTCATCCCCATGGATATCATGTTGTGTCTCCTTTCTGTATGACAAATAGAATATATGTCTCACCTTGGAGTGCTTAATAGGTCGAACATGCGTTCTCCCATAAACCCCCTCCCCCGTCTCCATCCAGAGGATGCGGTTTATTAAATAGACCGATAAAAATTACCTGCAAATATCGGCTTTTTAAGGCTCTATCTCTCTTTGATAAACTGTTGTTTAGTCCAAAGAGTGCCATCAAAGTTCCATAAACCCTGTATTTATCGGGGTTTCGGGGATTATGCTATATATCCCCCCATCAAAATTATTGTGCAAAATGACGGGAAAATTAGCTGTCAGGCATATCAGGAAGCCCTTTTAATGGTTCTGCGTACTGTGCTTCTATCTCTTCCACCGTCCTTACTTGCTGATGTGGGTTCTCGATCTGTTTCGGTGCTGTCTCAACGTATCCATAGTTTGCTTTAAGTGCAAATATGCAGCCTATCTTGTTACTTTCTGATGCTCCCCGATATAGATTTTGTTCGCATTCTGCAAGCCACTTTTTGACCGTGACGGAATGTGAAATGCTTAATTCCCTTGTATATTCCTCGTTTGGGTGGTTTAATTTCCATCCTGCAATGTCCTTTATCCTGTTTCCATCTGTGTCATAATACAGATATGATCTCGTTTCTTGATTTTTCCAGGAATTGACTGTATCCCTGTTTATATTTATCAACATGCTAAACTCAATAATTGAGGGATATTTATTGTACTTGTAGCATAGCCCTGTATATATATCCCATATTCTATCAATCCCCTGTATGTCATCATAATCAACTGGATGCTTCTTAAAATGATTGATAGAGATATACTTTATCAATCCATTAAACAACGTGTTATTCTCGTATATCTTTTCTGGATCGTCAAGAGTTGATATATATTCATCTGTCAGTTGGTGGATTGTGTCAAGATATACTTCCACATTCGTTCCATCTGCTATGATCGTGTTCTTTTTCATTTCCACCACCTCACAATCTATCAATTAAAAATTTATAGCAATAAAAAAATGCAGTCCTTTGAAAAGCCATCTGACAAGATGATGGCTGACAAAGTCACTGCACTCGATGTTGCTGTTTGTCGTTGGAGACGCTCCGCTCTCCCTCTTGCATACCGTCAACGCAACTCCCCTTGTCTGGGTAAGTCTACCAACGTATAGACTGGTAGGTTTCTGTTCTTGTATGCAAGCTGATTTATTTTATTGATATGGATTATAGAACAATCGTTCGAGAATGTCAAGAAAAATTTTAATAAATCACATCTTTCAAAATTTGCTCTACTTTCAGTTTGTCAAGAATCCGTATATGTCTACGCTGACAGTAGACCTTTACTTTGTGGATTGCATTTTCCGGGCTATGAGAAAATACTTCCCACGTCAAAAATCTCCCCTGCTCCGTTCCTGCTGTCACTTTATAGACGTTCTTCTTTCGTTCTTTATATATTTTCTTTTCTGCCATCTTAAAATCACCCTTATAAAATTATTTGTTATATCGAAATTATATCGTCAAAATATAATATATCGACTATTATTTATATTATAGTCAAAATATTATATATCGACTATCCCCCCTCACCTACCCCTTCCGGGGTAGTCCCCCCAGGGGGAAGAGGACTATTAAATACCTTTTATTTGTAGGTTTTAGACAATATATAAATACTGGCTATAGTCAAAATCTATATACAGTCTAAAATTTAATTATAGTCAAAATATAAATACTGTTACAGAATATTATATATCGACTATAAGTAAATTTTAAGACTATATGTAAATATTGCGATATAATATACTAAATAGTAAATAATTTAATACGCCCCCTGTTGGGTGCGAGTATACCATAGATTTTTAAATCTGTCAACCATCAAATTGATCTAATGAAAAAACGCATAAAAATAAAAGGGCATCCGGTCAAGATACCCCTTTATGTTGTAATATCGTCATATCAAAACCCACACCATAACTCCCTATTGCTGTCCCAGATAGTCTCAAGATCATCATCAAACCAGTAAAAATCATCATCTGGCACGTCCTCGCCATACTCAACATCCAGTGTGCCGTCATCTTCATGCAGGACGGCCACTTCCTCCGCATCCTCCGCGTCCAAGGTCTCATATCCGTACTGGTCGGTATATAGCGGATCGGCATCATCCGGGAAAAGCGCGATCTCGTCCCCATCTGACATATCATGTATCAACGCTTTTTTCGCATCCCACATATCCTCAAAATTTCCGGCAAACTTTGCCGTGCTGACAACTTCTCCATATTCCACGATATATGCTTTCATAACATCCTCCATTCTGCCCCTCTAGGGGGCTTAAAATCCATTTAGGTAAAAATCCATCGCCCCATAGCTACAAAATCGTTCTATGGGGCTTGTACGCGATCACAGGGCATATACAACAAAGTACTTATGCCCCTCATGGTCAACCGTGACCATATCCCCGGATTTTAAACCGTCAAGGTATTTAACGTATCCCTCGACCGTTCCGCATCCGGCGGCTTCCATATCTTCCTGCAACAGCTCCGGGGCGTCCTGTTGTTGCGTCTCGACATACTCCTCTGGGCTGTCATATATGACCGTTCCCCTGTCTAAATGTTTCTCTGCTTCTTCCCTCGTGCTGTTGTCTGCCATCAAAATGGCAATTTCTTTCTCTCTACTCATAACATCCTCCATTCTGCCCCTCTAGGGGGCTTAAAAACTTATTTATAAAAAATATAGTATTGTGACACGTAGTCATTGTCAAAACCTGTATCATCTTGGTGTTCCAGACACCAATTTTTTACAGTGTTAAAATCCCCTTCTATCATTTTGACCGAGCCATACCAGACGCCCGCGTCTGTGCTTTGTTTAAGCACTATAAACTTTCCGCTGCCACCGAAATTCTCGTTCATGTATTTAACATTATCGAGTTCTTTTTCGATATTCCTTTTCATATTGTCCTCCATTCTTCCCCTCTGTGGGCTTAAAACTTTATTTTCTGTTCCGTGTCCGGGGCTGGTGTCCGATCACTGTTAATCCTTATCCCCTTGACACTTATTATAATAACATTTTGTGCCTTATATGTCAAGTGTTTTTTGTGCCTTTCATAAAATATTTTCTTCTTTTTCCAATTTTTCCATGACGGCAATCTGTATGAATTTTGCTATGCTACTATGTCCAGCCTTTTTGATTCTGTCTTTTGTGCCAATTTTAAAACGGCAATTGACACGCTCAAATTCTTTATCGTAGTTATAAACGGCTCTTCTTTGTGCTGCTGTAGTTTTGTGATTACTTTCCATTTTCCATTACCTCCTCTATTATTTTTTGTTTTTCTTCTGGATCCGCTCCGTTGGCATAATAGTCTATACTGCTTGCAACTTTACATATTTTATTCATTTCTTTTGTGTGGCTAGATGCAATATTTTCTTTATTATATCCTGTTTTATCAGATTCAAATTTTTTGATGGCATAATTTTCATAAAATCTAAGATTTTCGATCCCTGGAAGTTCCAGAACGCAAAAAGCATAAAACGTATCACCATCATTATAGTCCACCTGCATATCACTATTTATATGGGAGTTATTGCGTAACTTTGACCTATGGTTAATAATTCTTTGTTTTACATTTTGGGAAGAACCTATATACAGCTTTCCCTTAGATTCATTCCATAAAGCATATATACCAGGTACTCTTTTTATGCTATCAGATATGGATAGACCCATGTTCTCACCTCCTTTACTATATGATATATTATTTTGTGCCTTATGTCAACAAAAACTTTTACTTCTATTATATGGTGTAAAAATATCTGATATATTATTTTGTGCCTTATACAAAATATACAATTACTTCTTTATTTTGTGCCTTATATTTGGTTATTTTGTCAATTGTTTTTGTGCCTTATATATGTTAGTATATATACAAGCTAAAGGATAGGAAACAACAAAACCTAGTAAATTCCAGAATGGTTGAATCAATCGGACTGGAACGGAAAAGCAGATAGTTTCCTAAAATAAAAAAATGGAGGACAAAAAAATGAAGAATTATATCGTAAAAGAAAGTGGTTTAGTAGTTGGAGAAATGGAACTGTACCCGGATGAAGTCAAAATGATGCAGTCAGAGGGATTTACGATCATCCCGGTTAGATAGCCCCTATCGGTTCAGCCGGGTTCGATTCCCGGCGGGGGATTTCCAAAAAAATAAAATCCAACCCATGGGTTAAATGGGGGAAAGAGAGGATATCATGAAAAAATATATTGCAGAGAAGAAAGAGAATAAGGAACTGAACGGAGTGGAGTTATACTTTTCGGTATATCCGTTAGCAGGAACAAAGGAAACGCTCAAAAAAGCTGGTTTCCACTGGAATAGAAAGAAGTCCTGCTGGTATGCGAAAAAGTCAGCTGATACTGACAATATCGCTACAATATGTGCCGAAACGACTATTGACGAGTACAAGAAAATAGCAAGCACCACAGGCGAAACGGTACAGGGAATCGGAAATACCGCACCAAAAACCAAAAAGACAACGAAAAAGGCAGCCAAGGAAGAAAAAATCAACCTTGACGGATTAGGAGAGAATGCTCCTAGCCTTTACGGTGCAGAACTTGCAGCCGCTATCCGTGCGGACCTAAAGAAAAGAGGGGTAAAGGGTGTGACGGTCCGGGCCAGGCGTGTTACATACGATACCGGGATAACAGTTACGATCAAGGCAACTGCTGATGACTTCGCAAGCATAGAAGAAATGGCAAAACGCTACACAATAGGACGGTTCTCTTGCGGTATAGACAGAACATATACAGGCGGTAGATATTTATATAGCAGTGAATGGGAAAAAATGACAGATGAAGAGAAAGAAAAAACTTTCAAAAATTATCTTGCTGAAAAATCAAAAAGTCTTACAGGAGTAAACTTCTATAGGTTTGAAGATAGTAGAAATGACTATTTTGAGCTGACAACCGACTTTTACAATAAGGTCAAGGCGGTTTATCTGATCGCAAACCAGTGGAACTATAACAACTCCGACAGCATGTCAGATTATTTTGACATTGGATATTATCTTGACATCGACATCAAAAAACCTGCTGATTTTGAACCACGGCAGGAAATGACCGAAAAAGAAAAAGCCGACTATGCAGAGGAAATCAGACTTGCAGAGGAAAGAAGAGCTGCTGAACTGGCAGAATATGAAAGACGGCAGGAAGAAAATAGGAAAGCATGGGAAGAATCAGAAAAGAAATGGCAAGCTGATGAAAAGATAATCAATGAGAATATTGAGGTTGTTGACCTGCCGGTGGATGAACAAATCTATATCACAAATCTGATCGGCGGCGTAGGAAAAGAAATAAATCTGGACGAACTGAATAAAACCATAGAAAGCGGTCATGCCTTAAAAGAGGATGCACTTATCACAAGAAAAGTGATTTTTAAGACAAAAGAAGCTTATAAGGCATTTACAAGGTATCTGTGCAATGATTTTGATTTCCTTGCTGGAATGGGCGGCACAGGTTCGGACGATGTAAGGCTTGAGGGTGTAAAAGCTATGTGGCAGCTCAACGAGGAGCAGCGGCAGAGCGTAAAATGGTATCTCTGTAATTGCGTAGCTATCTATTGCGGCGATAAGCTGGAGCTTATCTGTGACCCACAAGGTTACAATTACAGCAGATACACCTACAGGATGACGGAAGAAAGCGAGATATTGACCGCAAAAACGGAAACAGACAGACAGCGGAAAGAATCAGAAAGCAAGACAGCGTTTTATTTTCCTGATGCAGTCGAAAAGCAATCTGAAAATCTGGAAATCGGACAGGAAATCACGATATATCAATGTGATGGCTGGAATCTTAATAGCATCTATGGTGGTTTTGGAACTATTCAGAATATTGAAAAAGGCGACTATGCACAACACAAAGACGGTATCTGGATAACATTAAAGCAAGGCAGAAAAAAGAATAAAGTATTCATCAGGGACGGCAAACAATGCCTGATCTATGCAGGGATAAAGCCGAAACTGCCGGATAACGTGACAAGGAGAGAAATCAGCAGGGGCAACGGTTGCACAATGTATGAAATGTTTAATTATGACCAGCTATTCCCAAACGTGTTAGAATATTACGGAAATAATGGCGAAAAGCCATTGATTGACACAATACAACGGTAGAAATAGACGTGTGGGGCGGTCAATCCGTCCCACGGATAAAGGACTATAACCTTTTTCACAAGGTCACGAAAAAGGCTATCAGTTTGAATACAAGGGGTTCATTATGAATAAAATCACATTAAATAACCTAAATATCGACCCATGCATCTACTTTTTTGGTACAGAAGCAGAAATCGAAGCGGCAGAACAAAAAGAGCGGATGCAGGCAGAAAAGATTGAAAGTATCATCTTTTCGGGAAACTTCCAGGGGTTGTCATGCCGGAATGGCTTAGGACAGGAATTGATTTTGACTTATAGCATCCGTCAAGGGGTTTTATTTCAGCTGACATATATTGACCCGGACGGGATCCCGGAGATGTTTACCCGGAAAAAGTCAGATATGCAAGATGGATTTTAAAGTATTGACAAAAGCAAAATATAGCCACATACAGACGTTTTACAACGTCAAGGCGATAATTCCCTAGGGTGACGATATATAAAACGCCTGTATCAGTTTTATATTCGTTTCCGTGGCACTTTCTTCTTAATGTTTTCGATTTCTGTATGCCAAACCTTAATCCCGTTCTCGATTGTGTACCAGCGTTTCACCTTTTGGTCAAAGGTATAGACCTCCCCTTGATAGCGTACATGCTTATTTCCTGACCTGCCGCCCATCTAAACCGCCCCCTTTAGTCGCTCCGTCATCTGCTGACCGTATGATTTTAGATATTGTATATCAATGTTAACGTCAATGTCAATCGGTTTCCCGACTATGATTAAGCGCGTAGGTTCTAACCGCTCTACCATTTCATGCACACCAGCCCGGAACGCTTCACGACCAGCCGGAAAATGACAGCCGTTAGTAGACGTGGCAAGACACGAACGCTTAGGCAAGCCGTCAAAGCACCAGTCAAAAGAGGATTCATCAGACCACGACACCGCCGGGATGATATGCACGCCCCAGGCGGTCAGATAAAATTCCAATGCCCGGTTGCGGTACACATTATAAATCTGCAACGCTAAAG
>Ga0326512_10000996_pt1 | contig 23110 bp, 27 predicted proteins | sample 1_2617_0518_D_FD_203652 | JGI IMG/M metagenome (GOLD analysis project Ga0326512, IMG submission 203652) | Bovine rumen microbial communities from UC Davis, California, United States - 1_2617_0518 | ecosystem: Host-associated > Mammals > Digestive system > Stomach > Rumen | place: USA...
ACTTCCGAGGGCCAAGGTCTCGCGCTATAAAGGTAGTCGCTTCATTCCTCTCCCCGATTTTTCTTTGCAAATCAACGAATTTCCCATCGTACCAAGGCGCTCGATCCCATTTAATCACCCAGAACGAGAACTCCCCGTTTCCTCGCTCGTTTGCTTGCTCGGCTGATCAAATCCTTAAATGCGTCGAGTTCATAGTTTCGTAATATCTAAAGTTAACTGAATTGTTGACTAATGGCTGGAAATGTGGTATAATACAGAAGGATTGAGAAGGTGAGCAAGCACGATCCAATCCAGACTAAGAGTTGAAATACACCCTCGGAACTTACATGGAGGAGATAACATGAGCACTTCGAATAACGTCATCCAAGTCGACTTCACACGTCAGACCACTCTTGCATCCAAGGTGATCTCAACCAGAAGGAAGACAGCATGTGGTCTGCTGCAGCCTGCCACGACTCAGACCTTGGTCGCATCCGTGGAAGACCACGCTGCTGAACCCATCAAGAGCATGGATGACATCTACGCCATGTCAGATTACTTCATCCAGAACGGTAAGTACCGGGACAACATGCTCTTCATTCTCGGCATCAACTTCGGTCTCAGAGTTTCAGACTTACTGAGTCTCCACTTCTCAGATCTCATCGATGAGCAGTTCAGGTTCAAAGAGTCCTTCCCTATCTGGGAGATGAAGACGAGGAACACACGCAAGCGCAAGCAGAACAGATATATCACGATCAATGATGCCGTAGTCGATGCAGTTATCCTGTACCTCGAGCACACGCCAGATGTCTCGCTGGATGATTATCTCTTCAGATCAGAGAGTAGGAATAGGAAAGTCATGAACGAGCAGTACCCGGACAAGGAAGTATGTAAGGATAAGCATCTCAGCAGACAGGCGGCAGATGAGATCCTGAAGAGTGCAGCCAGAGCTGTTGGCATTGAAGCACACGTAGCTACACACTCACTTCGTAAGACCTTTGGGTTATGGCAGATGGTGCTCAATGACAACGATCCCAGAATGTTGCTCCTGTTACAAAAAATGTTCGGACACAGTACGTCGGCGATGACGCTGAATTATATTGGTATCACGAAGGACGAGATTGCCGACGCATACAAGTCTTTCAATCTGGGTGGATATGACAGACGGGTACTCCAGCCAACACAGTATAAGGAAGCATGAAAACACGGCGTCTGGCCTGAAGCGAATGGAGGCTATGAAACAATTTTAGCACCTTTTACCCCCCTACTTTCGTGCTAAAATCCATAGAAAACCCTTGATTCTCAATGCCTCCAGAGCTTCGTCTTTATAATATAGAGTATAAGGCAACAACGATTTGAGACCGTAGGGAACAAATCTCTTTACAACGGAGATTCCAAACTATATGGTTCAAATGTTTGGAATCGAGAGTACGCCGAAAATGGTGCTAAAAAATTTGAAGTATTTTTGAGAAAGGAGACATTTACAGCCAAGAATGTCTATTTACGTCATTGATGAGATCATGGGGCGCGGGAAAACGTCCGCGATGATCAACTACATTAACGAGTCGCCGCCGGATACACGGTTCCTGTTCATCACTCCCCTGCTGTCAGAAACGGATCGTATCGCACGCAACTGCTCTGGCCGGAACTTCTACCAGCCAGAAGCGGAGGGCGGCAAGCTGAACCACATCAAGGAAGCCTTCGCCGAACACAAGAACATTGCCTCTACGCACGCACTGTTCGGCATGCTAGACAACGAGGCGATAGAGCTGATCAGAAAGGCGCACTACACGCTGGTGATCGACGAGGTGCCATGCACGATCTCCATTACAGACATCACGTACTATGACGCGAACAACATCGTGAAGAACTACGCCGATGTCGGAGAGAAGGGGCGACTGATCTGGACGTGTGATGAGTACACGGGCAAGTACGATATATATAAGGAAGCAGTTCAGCGCGGGAACATCTACCGCTACTCTGACATGACTTGGGTGTCCATAATGCCCTTGGAGCTGTTCCTGTCGTTTGATGACGTGTATATCATGACGTACATGTTCGAGCATCAGATCCAGCGCTGCTACTTCGACCTGCACGACATCCCATATAAAAGGAAGTATGTGGCGGGCACGTCGCCATCCACTTACTCTCTGGCTGATTCGCCGTCCCCTATTCCGCGCCTGCCATACAAGGATCTGATCCACATTTGCGACAACCGGAAGCTGAACAAGATTGGAGAGTCGACATCAGCGCTGTCTAAGAACTGGCATGTTACGAACGTACGAGACACATCCAGTCCGCTCGGTAAGCGGCTCCGCATGAATGCATACAACTACGTGCGCAATGTGCACGCCGCGAAAGCCGCTGATGTTCTCTGGACGACATTCAAGAAGGACGACCGATATGGCTTCGACTGGCAGAAGCTGATTGCTTCCAAGGGGTACGCGAGCGGGTTCCTGTCCTGTAACGCGAAGGGAACGAACGACTACCGCAATCGGCATACGCTGCTGTACCTTGTAAACAGATATCCAAATACGTGCATCCGCAACTTCCTGAGTGCGCATGGCATCGAGTTCGACCAGAACATGTTCGCATTGTCAGAGATGCTTCAGTGGATCTGGCGGTCTGCCATCCGTGATGGCGAAGAGATTTGGATCTACATTCCCAGTCGCCGGATGCGAGAGCTGCTTGAAAAATGGTTAGAGGAGGTGAGCACAGATCGAAGCAGCGAGGAGAGTTGAACCGCCATGCAGAGGCGTTGAGTGCCTGACATGCTGCCTGAGTACGGCGTGTGAGTTCGCGGTCGATGAGCAGATCATCGCAGTCGAAACGGCGTGCAGGCGTGCGGACTATTACATCGAATACCTGGAAGACCTCTGTGATTTCTACGGAGAACCAGTTTATTTTTGATAGATTGAGTTAAGAATTTTGTTCACACTATGGGAGGTGTTAGAATAGCAAAACAGAAGACGTGTCAGCGATACATCTTCAAGATACACAGCAGCAGACTGCGGCGGGCGAACTGGGATCTCTCCATGACGCTGTCGGAGGCAAGGCGGAACGACGAGGTCGTGTCTATCGCGGATAGCCAAGTGCTCCGGTGGATCGATGAACTGAATGGTGTGCACGACGCGGACGAGCAGGCGCGAGATATCCAAGCGCAGATCCGTGACCTCAAGCACCAATCCCCTACCATTCAGAATCGCCACCAGATCAAGCGGTTCTACGAGAAGCTCGACGACGTGCAGTTCAAAGCCGATTACATGTGCTTGATTATGGATCGCGACCGTGACTACAAAAGAGCGCGTAAGGGCTTTACAATCAACGGTGTGAAGTACAGGCGTCTGCTTGGAACCAACGGCGGCATCAAGAACAGCACCATCGTGTTCGTGAGTGAGCGGCTGTATCCTGAGCTGATGAAGCGCATCCAGAACGGCAGGGATCAGACCAAGTTACTCGTACCCGCGAAGCTTGAGGCATATCAGGCTTTGGCGTGCAGCGCGTCTATCCCGGTGTCCATGCCGCACGGCGTCCTTGTGGTGCCGGACTGTGAAACGATCTTCAGGGCTGACTTTACGTTCCTGTGTAACAGCGACGACGGTGAGCCCATCATGGATGAGCGCTACAATGAAGATGTGGTGCTAACGGAAAGCGACGGCTACGGCATGATGCTTCCTTCTTTGGCTGAGCGCTGGAGTGAAGAGCTTGGCCTGCACTACACCGCCAGCGGAATGAATACCCGCGCAGCCTTTGAAAAAGGAATGGTGTTTACCTTCGACTTCGTGGACTTCGCGGAGAAGGTCGCCGGACGCTACATGGTCAAGGATGCATGGGGCGATATGGTTGACATACGTCAAGTTGAGCTCGTGCTCACGACGTCCATGCTAAAACTCTGGGATAGCTACGACAGTTGCGCACATTACTTAGAGTGCTGCGAGGAGAACCACTACACATTCGGTATCCCGAAGGTGTGCCCGCGCGAGCTTGAAACAGAGCACACGCTGAACTACCAGTTCATTCAGAGCTATGAACTGAGCGACGATGACATCATAGACTTGGTCTCCCCTACCATGAACGAGTTGCGCGATGTAATCACTGGCGACTACCGTAAGGCGATCCTGTTCATGAAGGGTACACACCTGAGCCCCGACAAGGTGCCGGACTCCAATCCAGATTTCGCGAAGGCACTCATGGCAAACCCTCTCATGGCAAACGACCCCTTCATCATCAGTAAGGTCTACCAGCAGATCCGCAAGCGGATCGACGAGGCGAAGGTCGGTGTTCTGGCTGTGCGTGGTAACTACTCGATTGTATGCGGCGACCCATACGCTCTGTGCCAGAACATATTCGGTATGACCGTGACTGGGTTGTTAAAAGCAGGTGAAATTTACAACGAGTACTGGTTGAATGTCGGCGCTGAAGACTTGGTCTGCTTCCGCGCGCCCATGACCGCCCACTCCAATATCCGCCACGTCAAGGTTTGCCGCTCAGACGAGGCCAGATACTGGTATCAATACATGAAGACGTGCACAGCGGTCAATGCATGGGACACGATGGCGCAGGCGCTTAACGGAATGGATAAACGAACTTGTCCCCGGCGTCGGTAACGGCGCTGTGTAAACTCGGTGAACCGATAAATGTCGGGTGTGGTGCAGACGCACCGCTAACGGTGGAACTCTCTCTGAGACAATACCGTGCCAAGCGCGCAAGGAAACTTACGTGAAGGTGTAACGACTATGGGATACGGGCTAAACGAAAGCAAGCCTATGAACCTAGTACTGCCGCAGTGAAACTCTGCGGCGGGAAGTGCCGAGCACCCAACTCTGGGTGAAGAGATAGTCTACTCCCCGTGGCGACATGGGGTATCAAGGAAAGACGGAGACTTGGTTATGCTCACGGATAACCCGGTCTTAATCAGAAAGCACGTTGAGCAACCAGCCATCATGTGTATGCAGAGCCGCGCCGAGAAGAAGATCGTTACAGAAGACGATATTGTGGCGTCGAACATCGCTTCTTTTGGGTCGGATATAGGTGCCATCACGAACCGCGTCACATCCATGTATGAGGTGCAGTCGCGGTTCCCGAAAGACTCGGAAGAGTATCGTGTGCTGGACTACCGGATTAGATGTGGCCAGCTCATCCAACAGGATTCGTAACGAGTCCGCTTGCACAGCGATGTGCATGAACAATAACCCATTGAATTGCTGGGAACCCCTTAGAGCCGTATCAGCTACAACGTGTGAGCGAACAGCTCAGAGCGTGATAGCCTGAAAATGATACGGATTGGGCAATCAGCAGCGAAGCCGCGAATAGCGGAACGTTCAACGACTATCCCGTGAGGGAGTAGGATAGCAAGTGATTGGCTGTCCGAAGTGGTGGGCGTCTCATTGAGACGAAGATATAGTCTATGCTCTATCGAAATGATAGAGGGCGGTGAACGCCGGTAAGGGGTAGCGCCCTATGTGTGTAGAAGAATTTGGAGGAATATGTGATTGATTTGACCGGGTAGCGGTTTGGGAGGCTCATCGTGGTGAGTAGAGCTCCAGATCATGTTGCTTCTAGAAGTGGATATAAGAGCGTCATGTGGAACTGTGTATGCGATTGTGGTGCTGCCGTCGTGACTCGTGGGAAGAGTCTCAGGTATGGCGTAACGAAATCGTGCGGGTGCTTAGCGAGAGAACTAAAGAGTCAAAATAACTCGAAGCATCATGGGTTCGGCACGAGGCTGTACGCTGTATGGGATAGTATGCGACAGAGGTGTAACAACCCACAAAATAAGGCGTACAAGAACTATGGTGGCCGTGGTATATCGATATGCAGTGAATGGGATGACTTCACAAAATTCAGAGAATGGGCGTATGCGACTGGCTATGACGATGACGCGCCACGTGGAGTATGCACGCTTGACAGAATAGACGTCAACGGAGATTATTGCCCAGAAAACTGCAGATGGGCGACCGCAAAGGAACAAGGGCGGAATAGGCGGGATACGCCTTACTATACACTCGGCGATGAGACGCACGACTTAAAGACGTGGGCTGAGATCACTGGGATTAAATACGAGACACTGTGGGCTCGACATAAAAGAGGCTGGGACGCAGCCAGAGCATTAAAGTAAGTATCTACACACACACTAAATATCACAGGCAATCGACAAGGCGAAGGGTATCATATCGAAGCCCATGCCGAAGGCGTGGTACGACCGCCACGCAGCACTCAAGATCGAAGATCCTGATACCAGAGAGTTCTATCTTAGGATCATTGCAGACAAGAAGCCATCGTTCATGCGGTATATTTACCCTGACTTGGCGAGACAATACAACAACTATGTTAAGAATTCGGATCGCAAGGCACAGCGCGAATTTGGAAAGACTGTCGCGGAACTTCTGGAATCCCCTACAGAAGATCTGACAGAGGAAGAGTCCTCCTTCCTGCGCTACTACAAGATGATGATGCCTGTCGGCCTCTCCCCTTGCGTCATGAACCGAATCTGTACTATCTTTGAAAACGAGTTCGACGGGGTGGTTCGTACCGCTAAGGAAGAGCATCCCTTCGACTATACGATAATGAAGAGTGGCGCGGCATACACGAAGACACAGTACAACAAAGTGTTGCGCCTGTTCGAAGAATACAACCGCCGTCTCAAAGATTACTCAGTCTTTGCCGCCAGAGAGCGGATCGAAAAGGACGACGCCTCTATACACGCTCTGCTCATGCGCGACGAGTTTCGTGCGTTATGTGACAAAGCTATCCCAGAAGATGAAGTTTTGTGCGACATTGTGTTGGATATCTGTTATCAGCGCAGTGCCACCAAACAGTTCGCGTGGGATATGTGCGGCGAGCAGATCATCCACAACTTAATAGCGAATGGAGACGGAGCATTTCATGTCCCAGTTGCGGCAGAGGACGGCGACTTCACCTATGCTGGCGAGCGTTTCAAGCTCGTTGAGAAACGAATGGAGGGAAGCGATGCCGATCTATCTGAGTGACAAGGATTTCGTGGAGCGCGTGAACGAGACGCGCTCCATCGGAAAGAATGCGGCGGAAACATTGACAATCATAGCCAGATATTACAACGGGCAGGGTTACAAGAAGGAAGCGATTCGCGAGAAGCTGGAGGAGACGCTGTTGCAGTGCGACCCGATGGTTCAACTCCCCAAGTGGCAGGACACCATTGACGGCATCGTGCGCGGCAGTTCGCGTCGCCCCCCTGTTGAGATCGACGGCATCCCCATTACCCAGCCAGAGTTTGAAATCGTGAAGGGTTGCGGCGGCAAGCAGATGCAGCGCCTTGCCTTTACCCTACTCTGCGTGGCGAAGTATTGGGACATGGCACTCGAACATAATGATAGCTGGGTGCGGACTCCAGACAAGGAGATCATGGCGATGGCTAACATCAACACCTCTATCAAGCGTCAGTGCGCCATGATGCACGACCTGCGCGAGATGGGCATGATAACATTCCGCAAGCGGGTGGACGACTTGCGCGTGCGCGTGAACTACATCTGTCCCGGTGAACAGGAGATGTACATCCAAGACCTTCGAAATCTTGGCAACCAGTACATGATGCATCTAGGCGAGCCTTTTATCCAGTGCTGTCAATGCGGGCTCACCATCCGGCAGAACAGTAACTCACAGAAGTATTGTCCGGCGTGCGCTACAGAGATTCATCTCAAGCAGATGGTTGAGTCTGTGACTGGAAGCAGAAAGTATATGCTCCCATCTTAATCTCAAGACGGGCGGTATAATCCGCTCGTCTTTATTATTTTTTTGAATTTGTAACAAATAGAAATGCCCGCAACCCGTTGATTTTCAAGGGTTTGCGGGGTGCGTGATGAGACACTATATATGGTAGGAATATATCGCGCTTAGCGCAAGAATGAAAGGATAGATATATTTGATTATGATCAACGCTTCCGAGAAGGAAGCTGTTTTGAAGCAGTACCCCGATGTACACATTGTGCGCACTATGAAGACGCGGTCAAAGCGCCACCATTATTACATGGTGGAGGAACCTGGCCCGGTAGCGCTTGTTATGAAGATGCGCGGTCTCAAGCCGCCCACCAAGAAGCGCTATAACAACCGCAATCGTCGTAAGGAGGCGCACCATGGTACCTGAACGATACGATGGTGAATCTGTTCTCTCTTACCACAAGCGACTTCTGTTCGGTAAATGCGAAGACGGCTCTCTGAGTGACATCGACTTTTCAGAGTTGGCACTCCCACTCTACGGCAAGGCGTACTCGTCCGACACGGCACGCCGGATGATCAAGGGCAGTTACCTGACCCTGAAGGCGATGGAGGATTCTCTTGAGCGCGAACTGGAAGATGCAGATGCGATTGCAGAACTGGACGTAAAGAAGCGTGAGCTTCAGAAAGAGCGCCAGCGCTTTTACGACCAGCGTCGAGAGTACAACAAACAGGTTACTTCGGAAGCGCGTATTGAGCGCTTACATGAACGGATTATTGAGGCGGCTCACGACCTTGTGAATGAGGTACCTCTCACACATGAGATGTATGCCATTGGCGACGATGACACAGAGGCTGTGCTTGTCCTCTGTGACTGGCACTACGGCATGACCACAGACAATATATGGAACAGTTACAATACTGCGATTTGCCGCCAGCGTGTCGCGCATGTCATCTCTGAAACCATTGCGCGTCTGGAGCTCCATAAGCCGCGTGTGCTGCACGTTTTACTCTTAGGTGACTTGTGCCATGGGGCGACCCACACAAGCGCTCGTGTGGCTTCTGAGGAGCTTGTATGCGATCAAATCATGCAGGCATCCGAAATCGTCGCGCAGGCTGTTTGCCAGTTGGCAAATCATGTGGAGCAGGTAGTGGTTCACGCCACATACGGCAACCACATGCGCACCGTCCAGAGTAAGAAGGACAGCATCCATAACGATAACATGGAGCGGCTGATCCCTTGGTGGCTGGAGTATCGCCTGAGTGATATGGATAACGTCGAAGTGGTCAGCCGCACTGAAAATGAGTTCATTCTGTTTAATACGTGCGGCTACAACATCGTGGCGACGCATGGCGACCTTGACAACGTTACCAGCTCCCCTCGCCTGCTTGGTCAACTCTTCAGCAAGAAGATGGATCTGTCAATCGACTGCATCATCTTGGGTGATAAGCATCACCTTGCTGAGAAGGGCGAACTTGGTGTCGACGCTGTGCTTTGCAGAGCGTTGTGCGGTACTGATGACTATGCAAATGAAAAGCGCTTATATGACTCCCCCGGCCAGACGCTGATGTTCTTCAAGCGCGGTGTCGGCAGAGATGCAACATATAGCATTCGTGTTTAACTAACCCAGAAAGGATGGCGATAATGTGGCACGACGTACCAAACAAAACAACATTACTTCGCCTGAACTTTTGGCGCAAGTTAACCCAGAAAACAAACAGTTGATGAAAGATTTCGCTGACTATCTGCGCTCCTTGCAGCGGAGTGAAGGGACGATAGCGGCGTATATGTCAGACCTTGAGATCGCATTCGTGTGGAATCTCAAGTATAACGGCAACAAGTTTTTCGTTGACTGGACGAAGCGGAACGTTGTGGCGTATCAGAACTGGCTTCTGACGGAGAATGAGAACAGCCCCGCCAGAGTGCGCAGGCTCAAGGCGTCACTCAGTTCCCTTTCTAATTTTATTGAGAGTGTGCTGGACGACGAGTTCCCCAACTTCAGGAATATCATTCTAAAGGTTGAGAACCCTGTCAACCAACCTGTAAGAGATAAGACAGTTCTGTCCGAAGAACAGATCGATGGTCTGTTGGGCGAACTCATGAATAAAGAGGAGTATGAGCAGGCATGTGTTCTCGCGCTTGCTATGTGCTCTGGTCGCCGGAAGGCAGAGCTTCCCCGCTTCCGCGTGTCTGACTTTGATGACAGCCATTTGGTTTGTGCTGGCGGGCTCTACAAGAGCGACCCTATCAAAACGAAGGGCAACGGCGCTCAAGGCAAGATGCTCTGCTGCTTTACTCTCGCAAAGAGATTCAAGCCATACTTTGATGCGTGGATGAAGTATCGCGAGGAGAACGGGATCGAAAGTGAGTGGCTCTTCCCTGACCATAATGATCCGACGAAACAGCTTAGCCCGACTACGCTGAATAGCTGGGCACACAAATTCTCAAGGATGCTTGACGCCGATTTCTATTGGCACTGTATGCGGCACGCAGCCGTTACGAACCTGATTCGTGCCGGCGTTCCGAACACAGCAGTCCAGCAGTTCATTGGCTGGGCTGACGTCTCTATGGTGTCTGTCTATACGGACATCGATGCGGACGAGCATCTAAGCATGTTTTTCAACGAGGACGGAATTGTTGCACAGGAAAAGAAATCTATCACAGATTTATAAGGAATAAAAGGATGATTAAAAGATGACTAAAGACGAATTCCGGCGCTATCTGGTTGAGCGTGGCTACACCAACACTCTGACCGACGCTGGTGAGATTATTGATATTATGACTGCCGCGCTGACCGAGGCTATGGTCAACGGCGAGGACGTCTGCATCAAGGGCTTTGGCACGTTCACCAGAACGCTCAGAGCACCGAAGGAAGTCCTCCAGCAGAACGGCGAACGTGTGCTCGTGCCTGAGCATTACTCGCCCAGATTCAAACCGGGCAAGGTGTTGACGCAGCAAGTCCGCGAAGGCTTTATCCGTCAGTAAGGTGGTGCTGAATGGCGAGAAGTTCCCGGCCAGTTGGCAGGCCACCTAAACAGCAACGCCCCACCCCGCCGCATCCACGGATCGCGACAGAACAAAACGGCAGGTTCTGCTGTTGCCGGTGTACAAGGGACTACACACGCCAGAAGGGTTACTTCTACGCCTCTCAGAGTCCGCTTTGGAGAGCAAACAATGGGTATCTGCCCGTTTGCCGAAATTGCGTTGACGAGATTTACCTGAACTACAGGCAATCGCTTGGCAACGAGCATGACGCCTTGCACCGGCTCTGCATGAAGTTCGACATCTATTGGTCGGAAGACGTATATGAATACGCACTCCAAATCAATGGAGCTACCACTTTGATGTCAGCTTATATCAGTAGATCGAACCTGAAGCAGTATCTCAATAAGACTTATGACGATACGCTTCGGGAAGAAGCTGAGGAGCGCAGACGGATCGAATCGGGGATGGATGCTCCCGACAAGCCTGAAGAGTTAGTTGTCACCCAAGTTGACATTAACATCTGGGGCCCCGGCTACACGGCAGACTTCTATGCAAGCCTGAACCGCCGCTATTCCCTTTGGACAAATGACGCGAAGGATCTGACTCCGGCGGAACAGTCACTTTATCGCCAGATCTGTCTGCTTGAAGAGCTGATTGCTCGCGGCGGCGCAAAGGGCGAGCCTATTGATAAATACATCAGCAAGCTAAATGACCTGCTTGGCAGTATGGGTATCAAGCCCTCACAGCAGAAGCTTGACGTTGCTGATGACGACATTGACAATACCCCGCTTGGTGTCTGGGCGTATCGTCTTGAAAATGAAGAGCCTATTCCCGAAGCCGACCCTGAGCTTCAAGATGTCGATGGCGTAATCAAGTACATCGACACTTGGGTGCGAGGTCACTTGGCAAAGATGCTTGGGAAGAAAAATGCATACTCGAAGTTATACGATGAGGCGATTGAAAAGATGCGCATCGAACACCCAGATTACGCGGACGAGGAAGACGAGGATCTTATGTACGACGTTCTGGGCGGGTATGACGACGAGGATGATGAGGATAATGAGTAGACGCCAAAAGGTTAAGGAAGGCGCGAAGAAGTGGATTGCGTACTACCGTGCAAATCCTGCGCGGTTCGCGAAAGACTATCTCCACCTTGAACTGTACCTATTCCAAAAGATCCTCATTACAATGATGTTTGCCTCCGATATCATGGTGTTCATTGGTTCCCGTGGTCTCGGTAAAACATTTTTGAGCGCAGTCTTCTGCGTGATACGTGCGATCCTTTGGCCTGGTAGCAAGATTGTTATTGCTTCCGGCCAGCGATCGCAGGCAACGCAGGTCTTGGAAAAGATCGTGCGCGACCTTATCCCTAGATCACCTGAGCTTGCGGCTGAGATTGATGAAAAGAAATCTTCGCTCAAGGGTTACGACATGCAGATCGTGTTTAAGAATACGAGCTACATCAAGATCGTAACTGCAAGCGACAGCGCGCGTGGCAACCGTGCCGACGTGCTGATTCTGGATGAGTTCAGAATGATCAACCAAGACGTTGTGAATACGGTTCTCCGTAAGTTCCTGACCAGCCACCGGATGCCCGCCTACTCTAAGCTAACAAAGGCAGAGCGTAAGAAGGCGTACCGGAAAGAGAAGAAGCTGACGATGTATCTGTCGTCCGCTTACTGGTCGGAATCATGGAGCTACCAAAAGTGCGAAGACACTTTCGAGTTTATGCTTGATGACCGCATGAATCAGTTTGTCTGTGGGTTCCCATATCAGCTCCCTGTTATGGAGGGTATGCTCGACCCGACAGATATTGAGAATGAGATGCTTGAGTCTGACTTCAGCGAAGTAAAGTTCAGCATGGAGTATTGTGCCTTGTTCTATGGCGCTGGCGACGACTCATTCTTCAATTATGATTCTGTTGCAAAGAACAGACATATTGACTTCCCGATGCTCCCTTTGAATATAGCAGAGGTCGTCGGTAATCACTCTGCGGTCAAGATAAAGCCAAAGCAAAACGGCGAGCGTCGTATCCTTTCTGCTGACATCGCGCTGATGTCCAGCAAGAAGCACAACAACGACGCATCTGCAATCTTTGTCAACCAAATGATGCCTACGAAGTCAGGCAAGTTTGTTAACAATATTATATACGGAACATCCGCCGAGGGCCTCCGCACGGAGGATCAGGCGTTGATGATTCGAAGACTCTATGACGAGTTTGGGTGCGACTACATCGTACTTGACGCCAGTGGTAGCAATGCCCGCCAATATGGTGACATATTGGATGAAGCGCGGAATAAACCGGGAACGCTGAGATGTGAACCCGAACCGAAGGCCATACTGAGTATGGTCAGGTGCAACGCATAGGTGGTGAAAAGATATAACCCACCCAAGAGACCGCGCTATCTCATTGAGATAAAAAGATATGCTGAACTTGCAGAAAATGAACTGTAAGAATCGCCAGATAAAAAGCTGGTGAGTTAACAAATTGATTGGTCTCGGAGTTTTCGACTGTCTTGCAAAAGACATCACCGATCCGTATACAGGAGAGATCTACCCCGCCCTGTCTTGTTATAACGACAAGACGATGGCAGAGCGTTGCTTGGTTAAGGACGCTGAGAAGGCTATATGGTCTATCAAGGCGAGTGCTTCCTTTAACAGCGATTGTGCGTTCCTGCTCCGCGAAGGATTCAGGAGTGGCAAGGTTAGACTTCTGGTTGACGACTATGACGGTGAGGCAAAGCTGAACAACCAAATCAAGGCGTTCAGAGATTTGTCGGTTGAAGATAAACAGAAGGTGTTAATGCCTTATATCCAGACAACCCTGCTGATCGACGAGCTGGTCAAGCTCCAACACGACGAGAGCAACGGCAAGGTTCGTCTGTATGAGCGAAGCGGAATGCGGAAAGACCGCTACTCCAGTCTGAGCTACAATTACTACGTTGCGTTACAAATCGAGCATCAGGTTATGAAACGCAGCGCGCGCGCCACGGACAACAGCGAAAGCGTATTTTTGTTCCGTGCGCCAAAGATTAAATGAAAGGACGGTGAAATATGAGCGACGAGAAAAAGACATCCGCCGAGCAGTTCAACGAGGTCAACACCAAAGATCTCTTTAATGTCCCTGAGCGTTTTGCAGTCATCAACAAACTGATTACGCGAGACTTGAATAAGCGTCAGTACTACACGACCTTCTATCGTTATACCAAAGAAGAAGTGGCAGATTTCCTGCGCAACCCGGAGCAGAACTACAAGCAACTGCGTGATGCGGTTATCTACATCTATAATGCAAGTTCTCATTTTCGCCGACTTATCCAATATTTTGTTGGGCTGACTGACTTGGCCTATGTGGTATCGCCTTACAAGGGCGGCTATACAAAATACCAGGATAAGACCATGCTGAATAACTACCATAAGGTGTTAGATACGCTTGAGTCTTTTGACGTCCGCACACAGTTCCCGCAGATCCTTACTGTTGTACTGCGCGAGGATGTTTATTACGGGACGATGTGGATCACGCCTACAAGCATTACGATCCAACAGCTCCCATCTGCATATTGTTATATTTCCTCAATCGAAGGCAATGTGTTTAACGTTACCTTCGATTTTTCATATTTCAATGCGAGACTTGATGCTCTTGATTATTTCCCGGAGGAGTTCCGCAGAAAATATGAGCTCTATCGGAAAGACAAGGCAGAGCGGTATCAGGAGCTTGACGCTCCGACATCGTTCGCGATTAAGTGCAACACTGAGACGCCTAACTATCCTGTGCCTCCGTTCTGTGGTGTGCTGCGTGATATCTATGATATCGAGGACTACCGCAACCTCAAGCTGACCAAGACGGCGCTTGAGAATTACGCGATGGTCGTCATGACGATTGGCACGAATGAGAATGGCGACTGGTCGATCGATCTGCCGAAGGCCAAGGAGTTCTGGATGAACTTGGACTCTGTCCTCCCAGAAGAGGTTGGCTCTGTGCTGACGCCGATGCCGATCACAAAGATCAGCTTTGAGAAGTCGAACACGGGCGACACCGATACCGTTGCTGAGGCTGAGAAGAACCTCTACTCGGCAGCCGGCGTTTCAAGCATGATTTTCGCCAACGACAAGGCAAGTGCAAATGCACTGCTGCTTTCTATCAAGTCAGATCAGTCGATTACCTTTGGCATTGTCAAGAGTATCGAGGCTGTGCTTAATCGTTATATCCATAGCTTGGGTTATGGCAAAGCTTTCAAGGTCACATTCCTTGATTGCTCGCCGTTTAACCGTAAGGAGCTTGGCGATATGTACTTGAAGGCGTGCCAGTATGGTGTTCCTATGGTGTCCTATTACTGCGCGTCACAAGGCTTGTCACAGGCCGAGATGGAAGGCATGAACTATCTTGAGAACACGCTTCTGAACATCAAGGATGAGTTCGTCCCGCTCCAGAGTTCTAACACGCAATCGTCTTCTGACAGCGACGACAACAACGGCGCCCCTGAGAAGGACATTGATGAGCTGAGCGAAAAGGGCGAAGAGTGGCGTGAAGATCAGTAAGGAATGAGAGGAAAGATGAAGCGATTCATTTATGTATTCAGTGATGAGAATCGGGATAAGCTCCTTGCGCTCGGATGCACCTTGCTGAAGAGTCATGAGGGTAGCAAGACGTATGTCTTTGTAAATGACGGGCGTCAGTTAATGTTTGACGCCTTGTCTGATATGTCATTCATTCAGTCCGACTCCATCACATTCTAACCGAAGGTGGTGATGGCGTGGGTGCGCAAAGCGTAAGCATTGTGTTCTCTTCTGCTCTAGTGGAAATCGTCGAGCAGAATCAGTCATTTGACATGGGTAAGCTCCGGGTGGCCTATACTGGCGCGAACCATAATGGTTCCTATATTAGTAAGGAAGCCTTCGAGCGTGCGATCCCTACGATTTATAACTGCCCTGTGGTTTGCAACTATAACAGAGACGCTGACGAAATCGGTTCACATGATATTGAAATTGTGAATTCAGAGGACGGATTACGTCTTGTAAATATCACGCAACCATGCGGCATTGTCCCCGAAAGCGCAAGCTATAGCTGGGAAACTTTCACAGAGGAAGACGGTACTGTCAACGAGTATCTCGTTGTTGACGTTTTGCTCTGGAAGCGGCAGGAAGTTTACGAGAAGATCAAAAACGATGGCATTACGAAAGAGTCTATGGAGATTACTGTACTGGATGGCGAGACCGTAGACGGCGTTTATGTGATCAACGACTTTGAGTTTACTGCCTTCTGTCTGCTTGGCACCGCAGAGCCTTGCTTTGAATCTGCGGCACTTATTATGTTTTCGAAGACTGATTTCAGAAAAGAGCTGTTCGCTATGGTCAGCGAGATGAAGGAAGTTTTCGCAAAAAGCCGTGAGCCTGATGGCGTCGGCGATATAGACAATTCTACAGAAAGGGGAGAAAAACCGTTGGACGAGAGACATGAACTGATGGCGAAGTATAATCTCACCGAAGACATGCTTGATTTCAGTCTGGATGAGTTCACGCTTGAAGAGCTTCAGGAAAAGTTTGAGTCGATTGCTCAGCAGAAGGCTGACGAGGCTTTCGCACTGGCGGAGCAGTTCAGAGAAGAGCTTATGGGCGCTCTCAGCGTTGAAGTGGTTGAGACGTTCTACGGCGAGGCTTGCCGGTATTGCTATGTCGACTACGACCCAGACAGCTCAGAAGTCTACGCATACGATCGTTCTGATTGGAAGCTGTACGGTTTCACTTATTCTACTGATGGCGATGCCGTGAAGATCGACTTCGATTCCAAGAAGCGGAAGAAATTCGCTATTGTCGATTTCGACGAGGGCGAGCCCGCATTCAGCTTTGCCGCTGTTATGGATGAAGTGTCCGCTGCCTTCGAGCAGAAGGACAGCGACTGGTCTGAGAAGTATTCTGCGCTTGAGACTGAGAAGAACGAGCTGCAGCAGTTTAAGGATAAGTCTGATGCTGATGCTGCGCAGGCAGAGCGCGACGAGATGTTCGAGCAGTTCTCCGAACTGGCCGGTATCGAGGAGTATGACAACCTGCGTAACGCTGGCGCTACTGATCTGACTATTGAGGAGATTCAGGAGAAGTGCTTCGCAATCAAAGGCAAGTATCAGCGCTTCAGCGTGAAGCCGACTAATACCCCGAAGTTGCCCATCAACCCCGTCGAACCTACCGACGAGGAAGATGATCCTTATGGCGGCATCTTTCGCGGCTTCAAGAAATAAGAAAACTTAACGACCTACGGAGGCTTTGTGCCTCCGCATTTTTTATGGTCAAAAAACTTTAATGGAGGGAAAGCTATATGGCTTATTGTGTTTTCCGTTCAGACCTCATGTCTAGCGTGCCTCAGTATGCTGACTTAGTGTCTGTGCGTGTTTATGACGGTACTGGCGCGAACGCCAATCCCATCGAAGTGGAGAATGGCGTTATTGTTAAGCTGGGCGGCTATGAGGACGGCCAGCGTGAAGTGATTAAGGCTACTCTGGCGACCAGCTCTGACAAGCTGCATGAGTGCGCCATCATCGACGGCGTGGAGCTCATGTATGACGAGCGTAAGCATCGTCTGGATGAGTATATCAACGAGGCTGGCAAGGCTATTCGTGGTCGTATTCCCCGTAGCCGCAACCTGTTCAGCGTGACCAAGGAAGGTTTCGTTGGTGGCACTGCTCCCGCTAAGGGCGGTTCTGTTGGTATTGGCGCTGGCGGCAAGCTCGATGCGAGCGGCACTGGTGTCGGTAAGTGCGAGGAGATTGAGACCTCTGGTGCTTATACCTATTATCTGATTCGAATCGGCGCTGCCGAGGAAGACGAATAAGGAGGAGGTCTGAATTATGCCTGAGATGAATGATTTCAGAAAGCTGGTGCTTGACATGCGCCACAATCGCGTCGAGAAGTATTCTTCTGCTGACGCCGCTGCCGCTCTGCGCGACGAGCTGATTAAGGCTAATGGTGGCAGCACCAAGCTGGACTATAAGAAGTATGTCCATGGTGAGTATCGCGAGGTTTTCGCGCTGCTTGAGGAGATTCTGGATATTGCCACTTCTGATAAGCTGCAGAATCATCCCTATTTCCAGAACCTGGTGGAGTTCCGCAGTGTGCCTCTGGGCGACCAGAACCTGTTCCGCGTCCGTCGCGGCAACCTGTTCCATGTTGCTGAGATCGCTGACGGTACTCAGGGCATCCGTCGCCAGCGCATCGAGCAGGAGACCGAGCTGACCATTCCCACCAAGATCTATGGTGTGAAGATCTACGAGGAGCTGTCTCGTGTTCTGGCTGGCCGTGTTGACTTCAACCACATGATCGACACCGTTGCTGATTCCTTTGCGAAGAAGCTTCTTGATGACGTGATCTCCCTGTGGTTCAATGCGACTGCTGCCGATATGGGCGGCGCCGCTTACTTCCCTGCCGCTGGCTCTTACGACGAGGATACTCTGCTTGAGGTCATCTCTCATGTCGAGGCCGAGGCCGGCATGACTGCCACTATCGTTGGCACCAAGACCGCTCTGCGTAATCTGGCTCCTGCTGTTCAGGGCGTCGAGAGCGCGAACGATCTGTACAATATGGGGTTAAACGTTGCTTAACAAATAGCTCCCGTGCACAGAGATGTGCATGATAAATAACCTATCGAATTGCTGGAAAACCCTAAAGCTCATACTACTACAGCATAAGGATGAAATGCCTAAGTGCGAATGTGACGAAAGTAAAAAGAAAGTATGAGATGGCGCATGGTTCAATCCTAAACGTCAAGACAATGGGCAATCAGCAGCCAAGCTCCGAACAGGAGAAGGTTCAACGACTATCCCGTAAGGGAGTAGGGTCACAAGCGGTTGGTGATCCGAAGTGGTAGGCATCCATTCTGGATGAAGATATAGTCTCCTCTCTATCGAAATGATAGAGGCTTTATGCTGGGAGGGGTAGCGCCCTCAGTTAATGTATTCAAAAATAGTCCAAATGAATGAAAGGAATGCCTGATGGGTAAATTCAGAGATTTGACTGGCGAGAGATTCGGCGGTCTTACTGTCGTGTCGCGTACAGAGAATGTGCGTCGTGCAAATGGTAGAACCAGAACCGCATGGAACTGTATATGTGATTGCGGGAATACATGCGTTGTCAACGCTGATAACCTAACTCGCGGTATGCAAGTGTCATGTGGTTGTTATCAAAAAGTTGCGGCCAGAAATGCGAACTTAAAGCACGACCGCACGAACACAAGGCTTTACAACGTGTGGAGCGCAATGAAGTCACGTTGCAGTAATCCGAATGTGCCAACATACAACCTGTATGGAGGTCGCGGGATTAGAGTGTGTGATGATTGGCTTCATGATTTTAATGCGTTTCAAAAATGGGCTTTCGAAAATGGATATGATGAGTCTGCTCCGCGTGGGCAATGCACCATTGACAGGATCGATTGCGATGGGGATTATTCCCCAGAGAATTGCAGAATCATTTCGCAACAGGCCCAAATGAATAACGTGAGATACAATCGAAAGTTCACATATAATTCGGAGACTCATACTGCCGCTGAGTGGGGCAGGATTATGAATATCGATCCACTCAAAATACTTAACAGGGTTGACAAGCTCGGCTGGACTATCGAGCGAGCCCTTACAACAACATGAATACATCTTGCCACTATTGTGGCACCAAAAGAAAAGGATTATGGCAGCTTCTATGGCAGCCCCGTTGTGGCTCTGCCCCAACGTCACGTTACTGGTACCACCAACTTCCTGCTGCCTGACAACGTGATTAGCATTGTCGCTACCGATGACAAGCCGATCAAGTGCGTCTACGAGGGCGACTCCATCATCAAGGTTGGCGATCCTCTGGATAACGCTGATCTGACTCAGGAGTTCACTCACATTGAGCGCGTGGGTCTTGGCCTGCTCGTCACTGGCGAGAACAACGGCTTCGGTCGTTACGAGTTCCAGTAAGCTGGATTTACATAAGCGCCCAGGTTTTTCCTGGGCGCACTGAATGAAAGGATAAACTATGGCAACAAGTTCAAAAGCAAATGCCAAGAAAGCCGACGCAGCTCAGGATGAATCTGCTGTGAAGGCGGCATCCACTACCAAGAAATTGAAGGCAAAGAAACTTGACCCGCATCAGTATGTCACTGTGCGCAATGGCTATCAGGGCAAGCTTATCTTCATCAGCCCCCGCACTCGTGAGAAGTTTGTGTGGGACGAGTTTGGCATGGAACAGGAGCTTGAGCTCCAAGATCTGCGGTCTGCTCGTGGCGTTAGTCGCCGGTTCTTTGAAGAGAATTGGTTTCTGATTGACGACCCTGAGGTTATCGAGTATCTGGGCGTTGAGCGTTTCTATCGTAATGCGATTTCCGCAGAAGAGTTTGAGACGCTGTTCGACAAGTCTGTTGACGAGATCATCTCAATCGTCTCCGGTCTGTCCAATGGACAGAAGCGTGCGGTTGGCTATCTGGCGAAGAAGAAAGTCGCTAATGGCGAGGTCGACTCAATCAAGCTGATTGATGCGCTGGAAAAAGAGATTGGTATGGAGCTGATCGAGCGGTAATAAAGGAAGTGCCGCATGGATATTTCTTATGATGTTTTTCTGTCCGCCTTTCTGTCGAAGGTCACGGAGTATGACTTCGCGACGTTGAGTGACAGTCTGCGCACCGGCATTGTAGACGGTTACATGCGGCGTGCGCTCATAGACTTCAGCGATGTCTGTGAGTATGACTTTGAGAGTTCAGCAGACGACACTCGGCGCCTGTTTTCAGATATTGATATCTCGCAGAGAGATCTGATTGAGATTACGGACATTGTTTCTGATGGTATGGTTGTTCAGTGGTTGCGCCCATACGTGTATCGCATCGAGAATTTGGAGTTAACAATGAGCACGAAAGATTTCACAACGTTCTCGTCCGCCAATCTCCTTTCCTCTATTACCGATACATATCAGAAAGCGAATCGTCAATTCATCAACCGTTGTCGCGAGTATTCGTATCGGCACGGCGACTTGACGGTCTTACATTTATGAGTAACAAATTGTTCATAAATTACATGCGCAACCTTGTGAATTTGTTTTTCAAGATTCTCCCCATGTGGGAAGATCAAACACCTTCGCTTAATCAGTACATGATAGAACTTCGCGACGAGTTGCTTGGGAACGAAGAGTTCCTTGAGCGCGTGTCTGCGGATTCGCGTGTCCTCGCTCTGGCTGGGTCTCTTCAATTTTTGATTGACAACCCAGATACCGAAATCGAGGATGTGCGGCGCAAAGTGTTCCGCAGTATCAGGCTGTGCAATAAGATTCGCGAGTGCTACATGGAGGTGGTTTGATGGCTCAAACACCGTGGAATATCTACGACTTAAGAATCGCGGCTAAAGGCGGCACCCGGCGCGGGGCCGCACTCCACCGCGAGCAGGAGTTCCTGAGACGGCATTTCAGAGATTCACTTGGATACAACAAGATGATGATCGATGGCGAAGAGCGCGAAGTCATTGTGATTGACAGCGACGATTTCACCATGAAAACGCTTTGTTCGCTTCCGGGCGAGGATATCCGAAATGGCGCGATGGTATTCTGGAACAACTTCTGGTGGTTAATCACATCGAAAGATGAAGACACCGAGGTGTATACCAAAGTTGTCATGCAACAGTGCAATTATCAGGTCAAGTGGATTACTGATTATGACGAAATCTATGAGTACTGGTGTATCATCAGCGACGGCACGAAATTATGGTTAATAGTTTCCGCGCAGAGGAATCTGCGTGTCAAAATACCTGCTTAATTGCTGGAAACCCTTAAAGCCTGTACTGCTACAACGTAGGGATGAAATACCCAAGCGTGAATGCGGCGAAAGCAGAAAGAAAGTGCAGGATGGCATAAGGTTAAATCCTACGTGCTTATTCAATAGGCAATCAGCAGCCAAGCCTTGAATAAAGGAAGGTTCAACGACTATCCGTATGGAGTAGGGCGTAAGCGATTGACGCTCGAAATGGCAGGCCCCGAATGGGTGAAGATATAGTCTGTACTTCTGTGAAAGCAGAAGGGCGCGTGGCGCCAGACGAGAGTAGCGTCTTGTCTCAACACTTTTAGATTTAACCGGTGAGACTGTCAGCTCGTATAACGACAACGGCATGTCTCTGGGTGATACTCGTATTCAAATGACAATTACTCGCGATAGCAACACAGCGAAGCTTGGCAGACGGACAAGGATCATGGTGGACGATCCTGAGTCTCCGCAACCGCTTGTGTACCGTATCGCTAAGCCGTTTAAGGTCGGCGGCGTATATGGTCTGAATGGAGCTATGAGCTTTATGCTCACCGAGGTGAACCTTGACGCAGATGACGACACTGAGAACATGATCGCGAACTATTACGATTATCACAAGAGTGCGTCTGACCGCGAGGTCAAGCCTCTGTCTCAGGAGCTTGGAAAGGATGTGTGGATCTGATGGCGACGAATACAACCTTTGCTGGCTTGGATGAGTTCTTTGAGTATAAGAACACGCTCATGGGTGAGCTTATGACCAACAAGAAAATCTTGGAGTATCTTGACCACGATAACATTGGCCTGAAACCAAGAGACCTTATCTATCAATCCGTTTTCCCGTATGAGTATGTTCCTACTGTCACGGAAAACGAAACAACGTTTATCTGCTTCGATGTTGATATCACAAAAGCACCGAATACGACCTATCTGTTTCCGACGATGTATGTGTGGATCTTCACGCATGACAACCTGATGCGCTTGCCTGGGGGTGGGTTGCGAGTTGATGCGATTTCCTCGGAGATTTCAAAGATGATCAACGGAAGTCGGAATTATGGTATGGGGCGGCTTGAGCTTGACTTGGTTAAGCGCTACTCCCCTATCCAGCACTATCAGGGTCGTATCATGAGGTTTGCGGCCACAGACTGGAATCGCCCAATCGCTGGCAATGACCCGCATAACCTTCCTGCAAATCGGAGGGCTTGATGGGAACATTGCATTGGCTGTACTCAAGAGAGTACCGCATCAACGATTTCATTACAATTGTGATTCCGACAGTCGGAGACGTGCTGGCAAACGAGGATGATTATTACTCGATGCTCAGTATGCTTACATCTATGCCGATTGATATGATGGCACAGCTTGATGAGATTGGGATCGACTTTGAAGAGATCAACGACTATGACTTATTCCTGCTGGTATTTGGCTCACTCAAGAGTATGGATACCAGCCTTATTTTTGGAGATTTAGACCTCTCCAAATTTGAATTGGTCGTCAAGCCGGAGACGCAAATGATTGTCCTTAGAGACCCGGAATCTGGCGCTGTGATAGACAGATCGATCCAGAACGAGATTGCTACTGTGCTCCGCAAGATACACGGGCTCGAAAAGAACTATCGTCGCCCCGGCAATAAAGAGGCCAAGGAATACATGATGGAATTGGCGCGCAAGAAGATCAAACGCCAGCGGAGAAAACGTACTACGGATTCTCAGCTTGAG